>Ga0213858_10000450_pt1 | contig 19698 bp, 38 predicted proteins | sample PICome_FD_160122 | JGI IMG/M metagenome (GOLD analysis project Ga0213858, IMG submission 160122) | Coastal seawater microbial communities near Pivers Island, North Carolina, United States - PICO245 | ecosystem: Environmental > Aquatic > Marine > Coastal | place: USA: North Carolina | collected... | reverse complement strand
AAGTAAAGCTCCAACCGCCGTTACCTGCTCCTTTTCGGAAAGCCATGCTCTCAGCCCACGTATAAGGATTCTTATAGATTAAAACAGTAGGCGCGCCTTGTACAAAATTATCAGGAATATTGATTGCGTGTTTCCAAACTAAACAATCATATTGTGGTGGTCTTTGTTTATAAGGATCTTTCGGAGGAAACGCATCGTTTGCTTTCCAATAATTCCATGTATCTTTAATCACTCGATCGACGATTGTTGTTCCTGTTCTTTGAATACCAAATTGAAAGTAAGTGTACTGTCGATTTGTTTTATCATCTTCTAATTGCCACATATTATGCTCTCCTATAATGATCTCTAAATGAATCTATAAATTCGTAATTTACTTCTGCTGCGTTGTTCCAAATTGTTGAACCTCTTAACCAACCAATTGCGGGAGTAGGATCAAGAATACCCATTGGAACTTTTGATTTTCTTTGATCTCTTAAAAAGAATTGATTATCTACTGCTGACCAAACACCTGTTTCTTCAATTTCATCTAAGAGTTTTTGTGCTGTTTTTGGTGTGATTGCATAAGCGTGTGCACCTTCATGACCTGCGAGATCTCGAATCGAGTCTGGTGGTCCAGCTAACTCGTGATTGTAGTTTTGAGGATCTTTGACTTTATATCCTAATACACAAATCATATTATCAGGAATCTCAATGTCATTGATTTCATGAAGCATCACGGCGTCGTGTTCAAAAACAACACCATCTTCACCGCTATCGGCGATCATCTTCCAGATCTTTGCGTGACCTGCTGAACAGAGTTGAGCTTTAGGTACGAGATTATTTCTTTCAATATGTCTTTTTAAACCAATTGAATTCCATGCGTCGTTGGGATCTGTAGGAAGTGTAAAACCTTCAACAAGTTCGTATTCCATTTTACATTCTGAACAACTCGCTGCTGCAAACTTTGCGTATTCTCGAGACTTTTCTTCGTTATGATAAAGTATATAAACTTTCATGCTACTTCCAATCCTGTTTCTAATTCAAACAACTTTTCAAAATCTCGCTCGTAATATTTCTTTACGGCGTCTGTTGTTTTTTCATCATAATATTCTTCAAATAAACTTTGATCTTTTGGCGTCCAATTACCTTTGTGATTCGGTAAACTCATCGAAGCTTGAACATTCTTTTCTTTACAGAAGTCTTCAACGTGTTGATCTAATTTATTATAAAGCCACCAAGTTCCACAGTCAGCACCATCAAGTTTACTATACTCTGTTTGAAGAATACCATTTGATATGTCGCTTTCGTGTTTTCCTTCTTTAAACAAATGTCTGAATTCTTCTACAGATTTCTTTTGACCTCTTTTCAGAAAGAAATACAAAGACAACTGTCTCATAAAAGGATTACGAATAACACTTAACACTTGATAGTTATGAGCTTGATGTCTTTGAACTAAACCGTTATCGACAAGTTCTTGAAGTGTTAAGTGAATCCAACGATATTGATGACGATATTTATTGATCACATTAATATCTACTTTATGATCTCGAATTCCGCAATCATTTACTTCAGTCCATTTATCAGAAATCTCACAAAAATTTCGAACAAAGAACTCGGCCAGACTCGAGCTTGCATTCTTAGGAATGCGTAAATATAAAAATTGATGTTTATCACAAATTACCATAATTCCTCACAGGTTTTTAAAATCTCTCATATTAATTCGATCCCAAGGCAACAAACTCTTAGGATCATCTGATAGATTATAGAGTTGTACATTCTTTTCTTTGGCTTTAGCGCGAAGTCGATCTAATAGAATACCCATCATTGCATCACCGTGTTTCTTATACTCAGGTACGTTTCTGAATTGCCACAGAGGATCAGGAATTCCTCGTGTTTTCATATCATAACCTTTACCATAGAAAGTTGTTTCGCCTTCTGGACCGGGTGTATAGTTCATATCAAATCCTAAGAAAGCGATATGTTTTGCTTCAAGGTGATACATAGCCCAGTATGTAATTGTAAAATAGATAGGAAGACCAAGATGAATGCGTGCTTTTTCCCACGGCATCTCAGCCATCTCTACATATGATTTTTTAAATCCTCTTGCGCCTTCACGAGAAACTACCTCTTGTTCGCCTCGAGTTCGAGTGATTTCATTTTTGTGAGGATAATCGCCGGCGTGAAGAAGAATATCCCACTTATCAGTTCCTCGCCAAACATTATTCACACCACAAACTGTTACACCACGAGTTTGCATGTCATTGATTTGAGTCATGTTTTTACCACTTCCCAAACAAATTACTTTATTCATTTCATTATCCTTTCATCATTAAAATCTGCAATTAACATGTCTTTATATTTGCGCCAATAATGTATTAAACTTGCCTCCCATCGTTCTTCATGAGGATAACGCCCCATGTGATAATTCCAATGTCGATCCATTTCATTGTAGACATCAAGATCTCGAACAATTTTATTCACAATTGCTTGATCAAAATTTCCTAATGAAGTTTCAAGTTCTGATCGGGTGTCATGAAGATGTTGAAGATCCTTTACGTATTCTGTTACGTATTCGTACACAGATCGAGGAAAAATGATTACGCCTGAATTAATATGACCTTTGTCTTTAAACCATCCCCACGGACCATTCGGATCAGAATTACGCCAACGATTCTGAGTCTCCATAAAATAAGCTGAGATGTAATTAGGATCATATTGACTAAAGATATCTTGAGCATCTTCTGTTGCGAGAATATCTGCGTCTATCCAACAGATAGCGTCATAGTCTTTACACCATCCTTCAGTGAAAGGAAGAAAGATTCCATAAAAGGGAGATACTGGATGCTCTTGATTTAAGAACTTATAGTCATGCTGATATGTTTCTGCATACTTTTGAATTGATCGACGAGAGTAATCGTGATAATGATTACTGTCATTCATAATGTGATGAGTACGTTCTCGCTTGGGAAGCGAATAATAATACTGATAAATTAGTGTTTTCATTTTCTTTTTAACAACTCAATTGGTACATTCACTGGCTTGTTGTTAGGATTATCTCGCATCCAACTCGGAAGTACTGCTGTGTAGTATTGTTTATACACAGACTCTACCATACCCGAAGATACGAGTTCATTATGTGCGCGTTTAACTCCTCGGTGTTGGAGGTCGTCGAGAATAACATAGGGAATGTCTGATTGTTTCCAGAGATCAACGTCTCCAGATACGATTGGATAGTCGTGTCCGCCATCAATAAACAATACATCAAATCCACTTACTTCTCCTGTCGTAATTTTTAAACTGTCTATGATTGAGAGATTAAATCTTCCACCAAACCTTTCCTTTACTATTATACCATTTTTCTTCGTGATGTCAAATTGACCGATGTCATATGATTTCACAACGATATCTGGGAAAAGTGTAAGTAAGATAGAACTGCTATGACCGGCGTTGAAACCGATCTCTACAATTCTTTTAAAATCAGTTTTTTCTTTAACTGTTTTCCAAAATTGAATAACTTCTGGTGATGGTGGCATGTGGCCAGTACCACCGTCGTCTGGCAACCAACTAAGATCCATAATCTAGACTCCTTCATAAAAAAAATGGGTAGAAACCTCTACCCATTTATTTATATTTCTTGCACAATATCATTTTTATGATAAATTGTGAGTTTTGATTGCCGAGGCCCTCCAGCTGCTCCTGCTGAGATGAGAACAGGAATCAGTATGAGAGCTAGAAATTTAGGATTGAACTACTCGTTCTCCTTTATAGAGAGTTCGAGTTTCTCAGTCATTAGGTGTTTTGCTTCTTCATGATAGCCTTGTCGATGTAACTCGGCTGCTGCACGTGCGTAACCAATTGTAAGAAAGGTTCTATGAATTGATTTCCAAATACCTGATAACGGCGCGTTGATGTAATTCATTACTGCTGTAGTCATTACACCCACCCTTTTAAATTTTCGTTTACTCTTGCGCGCTGATAGCTCGTGTCACCGTGAGCAATTGCCCAGATGTCTCCTCGAGCAATACCCATGTCGCTTAATTCGCGATCTGTGCAAGCCGATAGTTCTTTGATGGTTCTTTTAATCATTTGTTTACGCTTACGATTCGCTGCGTATTTTTCGAAAGCTTTTTTTAGAAAAGAAAAGTTAAACTTAGAATTTAGCCCGTGGCCATTGAATGTCGCTTCCATTGCGATATGCCTCCAATCTGTATGTTGTAAGTGTGTACTCAGAAGACCTTCTGAATATCTGTAATTATTTATTGAGAAAAAAGGTAAACTATTATTACTTTTTATGCAAAGCAGATATGCATAAATTGAATAGCTTAAGCATCAGTATATCCAGCTGTTTTGTTGAGCTTAAGTACAACGTGAAATTTACCATCGCCAATCACTCGAATATTACCGCCTGGATATACGTCATCTACAAAGCCATTAAAATCATAAGAACCAGTATTCAATAGATAGTAATGACCATGAAATCCACCGTTATCTGCTCGAGTAATATCGATTTGCTTGTCTTTCTTTGCGCCCCAGTAAATTTCTTTAATTGTTACAATAGCGTTATTTGCATCGAAAGTCTGATCCGGTGTCGCGAGGTCGGCTAAATCAACATCAACTGTTTCACCTGCTGAATTTGTCGAATAAATTTTAAGAACTGCTTCGCCTTTAGATCTTTTTAAATAGTGAACTGTTGCCATTATTTCTGCCACCCTTTAATGTATTCGTCTGAGAAGTTTGCTTTACTAAATTGTAAACGATCTACAAGTTTCAAAGCATTTTTACCATAACGATCGATCGCTACAAATCCTTCTTGCCCAGTTACTTCGTAACCGTTTTTAGTTTTAAGCAACGTTTTTAATCCACCGACACGCTCAAGTTTACGTATAATCAAGTGTTTGGCATCTACGATAAGGTTATACATCTCAAACGCCTTTTCAATGTCGGCTCTTTTATTTTGTTTAAAGAAAGCCATAGATTCTTTTTTCTTTGCTTCCCAACCTGCTTTACCCTTTGCAGATTTCTTTGTAGAGATTTCTTTATCAAAATAATCATTCATATAGTTTTCTAAATCTCGAACAAATCTTTTTACGTTTCGAATACGTTCTCCTTCTCTTACCTTTGTATTTACAAAAGCATTAAGACGAACGTTAAAATCTTTATTGTCATTCATACCGTTTAATGTTTTAGCCGGTGTACTACGGAAGAGTGTACCTGCTTGAGAAAGAAGTCTTGTGACTGCGTCTGTCTCAGCTTTAGTCATTGTTGCACTTCCCGAGAGATCTTTAAATACTGCGTCTACTGACCAAACAGAGCTTACTTTTTTGAAGTTAGACGCAATCTCCTCTCCAAAACTTGCTGACATTGACTCAAAGTCTTTTCCTCTGTAGACTGTATGCCAGACCACTCCAACATTGGATCGTTGAATTTCTTTACCAAGATCGCTTTTCGTCGGTACCGCGTAAACAATCGTATTAGGATGGAAAGTAATATGCGGTTCTCCATCAATTGTATCTTTTTCCAAATCGCCTTTATCATATAAAAAATCACCTTGTACTACATCTTTTATACCGAGTTTAGCAAACTCTTCGAGTGCTACCTTCAGTTTCTTATTCAAATCTCCAGATGTATCTGCATCAATATCTTCAGGTGTTTTATACACCTTAGGATTCTTATTAAAGATGCCTTTCTTTGCTACGAAAAATTTTCCATCACTTGGATCAATTCCTGCAAAAACAGCTGGTGCTCCATCCCACTTTACAGTGATGTTAACAGGAGCTTTTGTATTGCCCGCAAGCATATCACGAATACTACGAAGATAGTTGATAACGTTACGAGTTCCTTTCACTCCTCCGTCAATCACTGCATCTTCTGCGTGAGTCATGTGAAGATTCTTTTCTTCTGTAATAAACTTTTTAAAATTAATCATTTCTTATACTTCTTCACTGACCCATCGTCGCTTACTCGATAGGCATTAAAATCTACGTTTGGATATTTCTTTTTCAAAGCATTAAACATTCTGAGATTCGATACGTCATCGTCAAAGAATCTTACACGAGCATACTTATCACCACTCAAATATTTATGGAAAATAAATTTTTTGTTCTTTGCACTTGATCCTAAATTCAAATTACCTGCTCGCTCTACATATACTTTATCAATATCAATACCTGCTTTTCTAAAAGTATCTAGAAATACTTTCTTGTTATCAAAATCTGCACGTGCGGTTATGATAATGACCTTAGAACCTTTTGCTGAAGCTCTTTGAATAATCTGCTTTGCTTTATCAATCATCTTCTTCATAGGAACAGATGTTTTTGCAAAGTTTTTCGCGTCTTTAAATTCGCCGTAATCAAACTTCTCGCCGGGCTTAAGCTTATGAGTGTTGTACTCTTTACTTTGTAAAACTTTCACGACCTTGCCGTCTTTATCAATGACCTTTACTTGCGCTTTCGTTTTGAAAAGCGTGTCGTCGATGTCAAATACGGTAAGACCGGGACTATTTGTTTTTTCTGTGAGATATGTTCGAAACGACTGCATTGGTCATGACTTCATCATTTGTTGGAATATATCTTCTACATCTTTAGGTATATCTAAAGAAAGAGGAGACTTACTACCTTTGACTTTTAAGTTAGCGATCGCTCGAATTTGAGAGTTTCTTTGTGTCGGATAAAGCTTTGTTCCACCTGATCCTGAACGAGTCAGACGAATGACGATCTCAATATCAGCTTTGAGTTGAGGAACATTTAATTTTAAAGGATTGTCTTTGAGATAGAATAATCCCATTTTACCGATTTGCATGTAATAACACTTTTTACGAGCATACCAGTTATGAATAAATTTTGAGTTATAAATGACTTTAGTATTAATAGGTTTTAAGAGACCACGGCCTTGAAGTTCTGCCCAAGCTTCTTTAGTTGTTTTAAAAGGAACCTCGTAATCTCCGGCTTGTTTGTGAAGTTCAATCGGCTCGAGCTTCTTCATCTCTTTGATCCACTCGCGGATTGGTTTTTCTTTCTTCTTTACAGCCTCAATAATCATCTCAGCTACGTCATCTTCGAGATCTTGACCAGCAGCAGAGAAATCATATTTCTTACTACCTTTATTGATTTTTACAGAAGGACCACCCATCTGTGCGTTTTTATCCATCTTAATCTCAACTGGTACATCTTTACCATCAAGAGTAAGATACATATCAACAACATTTGAGGCAAAGCCTCCTGCGTTATCAGGCTTAAGTGTAATTCTTTTGTCTTTTGCAAAAGCTCGACTCTTCAGTGTAGTTATAACAGCTTTTCGAACCTTTGCTTCGTATTCGAGACCACCTTTACCAACACCTTCTAAGTAGAAAGATTTAAAACGTTGCATTGCATAACCTTTTTATATAGATTTTTTGATTATTTATTCATCTTCATCTATCTCAAGGCTGAAGTTGTTTGCAAAAAACTCGGGTGTTCTACCCTGAAATCCAGCTCCAAGGTTTAACTTTCGAGCTATGATATGGGCTCTACTCTTTGTCATTTTTTCAAGGCGAATTCGAAGACCTGTGTCTCCTTCTTCTATATAAGGTTTTCCGTTTTGTTCAACAACTTTGTAACTCATCGCTTTTCTCCTCTTTGATTGGTATGCTTTTTTCGACAAACTTTTTGTACTTATCGAGCACTCCATCGTATGCTTCTGCATCTGGAAGAGGTTCTTTCTCTTCTGTGATATTAGACCATACATTGGCGTGCTTTCGATTAATACTTTCCCAGTAGTCTCGCTGATCACCAAGATCAGTGTCGACTGAGATTGCTTGTACTGGACATTCGGGTTGACATACTCCACAATCGATACATTCGTCAGGATGTATCACAAGCATGTTTTCTCCTTCGTAAAAACAATCTACTGGACAAACACTCACACATGTTGTGTGTTTACATTTAACACAGTTATCTGTGACTAAGTAAGTCATTGAAGGTCTCCTGCTGAGAAGAGTCCTTTCTTGTTCTTGCTACCAAACGATCCCTTGTCAAACACAGGCGTGTCTGCAGGAGAAGGCGGTGTTCCTTGTTGAGGTGGATCTTGTTGGACGTTACCTTGAGCGCCATCTTCAAGATCATATAGTTTCATTTTCGAGCGATCAATTCCTACTACAAATCTGCGATAGTAGCTGAGATCGCCCCAACGATTCTTAAGTTGTTTGATCATAATCTGACCAAGGTTATCTAAGTCTTCAGATGTTATGAGTCCCAAAATACAATCAGCAGTATGAGTAATACCCATAGACTCAGAGGTATTGGTGAGATCAACATCAGAGTTGCCGTAACCGTCACGATTAAACTGAGAGCTAGTAATAACGGCAGCATTAAATTCCATAGCGAGTCCACGTACTTCCTCCGCGATACTTTTTACAAGTGTATATGAATTTGCTGCTGCAACACCTCTTACTCGAGATGAAGCGCAGATGTTAAGATAATCAATAAAGATGACGTCAGGTGTAAACCCTCGTTTCATACGTAATTCATTGAGTAAGTGTCGGAAGTGACCGACGTGAGCTGAACCTGTAGGATATTCTTTTACTACAAGTTTACCCGTTGTTTTACTTTTCAATCGATTGATACGTTTCTCGTAAACATCTCGAGGAAGAATCTTGAGATCGTCAAGTGTAATATCAAGCATGTTTGCGTCAATACGTTCTGCAATACGTTCTTCTGCCATCTCCATCGTGATGTAAAGAACATTTTTACCTGTAAGCAAATAGTTTGCTGCTGCATGGCATTTGACTAGAGATTTACCACCACCAGTTGTAGCTAACAACACGGTCATGCTTTTACGAGGTAAACCACCTTTTGTAACTTTATTAAGAAGTTCTAAATCAAAAGGAAGACGTTCTTCTTTCTTGTGATAGAAGTCATAACGTTCTTCGTAGTCATCGAGATAATCGTGACCAATTGATGTATCGAAACTAATTGATAATGAATCAGATAAGAGTTGAGGAATAGAACCTTTGTCAAGCTGAGTGTCTTTACCATCAATTACAAGGATCGCTTTACGAATTGAATTAAAGAGATCTTTATCTTGGCAAAACTTTTCAGTTTCTTTAACAAGCCATTCTAAGCTCGTACCTTCATCTGTTTTAAGCTCGTCAATCGAGCTCATTACATTTTTATATGAATCTTCGTTAAGATCTGTACGTTTATCTAACGTGATTCGCAGAGCCTCCATTGAAGGAGGCTCCTTGAATTCATCCACATACTCAGAGTATGCTTCGAAGATTTTCTTTTGACTTAAATCTTCAAAGTAATCTGATTTAATGTAAGGATATACACGTTGATAGTACTTATCATTAAAGATTAAGTTAGCTAGTACTGTTTTCTCGATCATTTTCTACCACTTGATTGTTGTCATCGTCATTAATAATGATATTCCCGCCAACGGAGAATGCATTTTTAACATATTCTTGGAAATCTGTTTTCTTAAACATTATATCCCAAAACTCAGAATTGTCAACTATATCTTTAGCGCGTAGATTTTTCTCGGAAATGATTTCACCAGTAGCTGGATTCACCGCTTCGTACCAACCAACTTTTGGTTTACGAAGATAACCACCCTTTTCGGCTATGTCCATTAAACCAGACCATTTAACGATACCACCTTCCCAAGATACAGAAATTGGAATTTTAGATTTCTCTTTAACATGTCGAGATTTCTCGATGTTAATTACGAAATGGTATCCCTGAATCTCAGTGCCGACCTTATCCTGTTGGCGACCAACAATCCAAATAGAATCAGCACTATAATAGATCCCAGTACCGCCAGACACAACATCTTTAGGAAATAGACCAATCTCTTTGTAGGTGTGGTTAACCGCGATAAGAGGAATGTCTTTAAGGTTAAGATGTGGTGTAACAATACGGAACAAAGATTTAAGAGCTTTCGCACGAGACATATCAGCAACAGACTTACCATCTAATGCGTCTTCCACTTCTTTCTTTGATGCTAGGTTTCCGACCGAATCAATTACAACAATAACCTTATCACCTTTTTCGATCTTGTCCATTTGTTGAGTGATATCAAATTTCAGTTCTTCAACATTGGTAATCGGTGTGTGAACTGTACGTTCCATATCGATACCAAAAGATTCAAAGTAAGTCTGAGGAGTACCAAACTCTGAATCATAGAAAAGAAGAACTGCGTCATCATATTTTTTCAAATAAGCAGCTGCCATCAATAGAGCAAAAGCTGATTTGAAGTGTTTCGATGGGCCGGCCAAAACAAGGAGACCCGGCGTAAGCCCACCATCCATTCGACCTGATAGAGCAACATTCACCATAGGAACTGGTGTAGGCGCCATATCTTTTTTACCGAACACTTTAGACTCAGTGATCGGAGCGGTCATCTTAATTGTACTATTCTTTACAAGTTTATCTAAAAGACTCATGATCCCTCCACAATTTGTAATAATTTACTTTTATAAGCATTAATCTTTGCGACACGATCTGGCCAATAGATAGTAGACTTGTCAGGATTTTTACAAAGATTATCCAAGAACGGCGTAATGGATTTGTAGAGGAGCTCGAGACGATATTCAAATTCCTCGGCAGTTACTTTTGCGTCGGTAACTTTGTCTTCAAGCTCTTCTTTAGCCCTACGTTCCGCCTCGATTTGTTCATTAGCGGCAGCTTCTTTTTCTTGAATTTCTTCATCGATGAAACTGAAACCAAAGTCAAAATCTAAGACTTCTTCGTAGACTTTTTTATCCATTTGCTAGCTCCTTGAAGATCGAAAGATCATCGTCGTCATCATCCATACTCATCGTTGGTGTTGACTCTGCAACAGGAGCAGCCGGTGCCGGAGCAGCCGTTTGATTATTACCCATGTTGCTTAGATCTAGATCATCTGCATCATCTACAGCTTGAGTAGGCGTAGATGGTTCAGCATCCAATGCAAGAACTCGATACAGTTTTTCTTTCAACTCAGAGTAAGACTTGAAATTCTTAGGATCGACAACTTCCTGAAGAGAATGTTGTTGATTCCATACTGCTTCGATTTTATCATCATCTTCAAATAGAGGTGATGGTGCATCAAATTCTGATTTATCGTAGTTAGGATAACCTTCGAACTGACGAATTTTCAAACGGAAGTTTGCACCTTCCCAGAAATCAAAGGGATTTACTCGTGCTTCATCTTCGAATGAAGGATTCATCAAATCATTGAGTTTATCAAAGATCTTTTTACCGAAAGCGTAAAGGAATACTTTACCTTCGTTCTCAGGATTCGCGCTATCCTTAATTACAAGGATATTCGAGATATACTTCAAACGACGTTTTTGCTTACGTGCTTGATCTTTATCAGAATCAATTCCACTGTTCCAAAGTTTAGAATTATATTCAGAAACAGGATCGTCTTGATTCAGAGTTGTAAGAGAATTCTCGATATACCATAGACCGGTTGGACCTTGGAACCCGTGATCCCACATACGTACGAAAGGCATTTCTTCACCTTTAGTTGCAGGCAAGAAACGAATGATAGCAAAACCATTACCTGCTTGATCGCGGGTTGGTTTCCAAAATTTACCTTCGTTGGGATCTGAGTAGCTCTTTGATGCCATTTTATCGAGCTGACTGTTCAACTTATCAAGTGAAGATGAACGTGATTTTTTAAGTGCGTCAAATGACGTTGCCATAAGTTTTCTCCTTTATATAGCGTTATATTGCGTTTTATGCGTTGTATATATGCCAACAATGTGTTGACCATATATTTATATCAGAAAAATTGTTCACGGATAATATCCTTAAACTTTTTTTCATCAATCTCTAAAAAAGGCTTGTACTTTTTCAATAGCCTTATTATATCACGTGCTACGATTTTGTCAACTATATTTTTTTCCCAATAATCGTGAATGTTTGCGATATGAGAAAGAATTGTAAACGTCTCAAGTGATATTTGTTTTTGAAGGTATGCCGTCATGATCGAAGGGTGTTGGCCATCAACCGTTTGAAAGTTTTCAGACCAGTTATCCTTAAGTCGTGATATCTCACTCTTAAAAGTGTATGTTAAAGAATCAATTCGCTTCTTCCAATCATAATAACGAGCTTCGCCCGTTTCTTCAACAATATCACGGATCCATACATCCGGCTTTACAATCATATTTGCAAGCATGATATCTTGTGGTTTTTCAGTTTGAGAAAGTTTATGAAAGAAATAGACATCAGGTCGAGTTCTAAATTTTTCAAAACCGGCTCGTACTTTTCCATTATACTTATGATAGTCGTAACCATCAGTCGTAAAATGTTTCTTCATTGCGAGATAATTTACATATAATTTAAATGTAGTCTCATTCGCATAGCTGTGTGATATCAGGCTCATCTCTTTTAACCATTTTCAAATCGACTGCTTCAGAACGAACCTTTTCTTTAAGAATCGAAGACTTCTTGACGATATCTGCGATTGTCTCAATCTCAACGTCGTTCTTTCGAGCATACTCACATAGAGCATCAATATAATTAATACCGTTCGCGAGCATCTCTGCGATTTCATGATGTATTTTTTCTGGTGATCTAGGCGGCGTAATCATTATCCGTTTAACACCTTAATACCATTAAGCCAATTGTTACATGCATCTTGAATATAACTGATGCTATGACCTTTGATTACTTCTTCTTTTACAAAATCGCCATTAATATAATAACTGATAGAGTAGCCTTCTGTGCCAACCTCGTAGACGTCAGCTCGAAGCTGTTGTCCATTTCTTTCTCCGAGGAACTGGTCAACTTTTGCTTCACTGCTCATTGTTCTGCTCCTTTAAATGTTTAATGTTAGATGTAGCCTTTTCACTACCGCAACTCTTGCAGTAATGAATTGTAATTAAATATTTGTGCTTGCCAAACATCACAGTTGTTTCTCCAACTGTTATATCGATACTATCACAACAATGTAAGAATGTCAACTGTTTTGTGCTAACCAATTTTTCCATGCGTCTTCAAATCCTTCTTCATGATATATTGCCTCGTGATTACCCCAAAGTCTCTTAAAATATCCGGGATAACATTCACGCATAGTCTTTTCATCCACAAGATGGCCTTTCACCATCCAAAATACTTTACATATCTCTCTGAGATCAGGCTCCATTTTCTTCTTCTTTTGTCTTGTATTGCCACTCGTCTGTATGGCCAACACTCCACTTGGGTTCTGTTTCTACACAATAGTTTTGAGTACAAACTTTAAAGTCGGGTTGAAGAAGCTTATCAGGTGTTAAGGAGCTATCTCGCCAGATAACCCTGTTGTTAGGCTGAGCAGCGAATTGACCGTTGTCAAGTCGTATAACATTGAAAGACTTGTGTTCGGGATCATGTTCACTGAAATTTGTGTCGAGGACGGAATGATCGCGGTGACAATTGTCGATGGTGAACTCGTACTCTCCATCGTGCATCTTGCGATCCTTTCCAAAATAGGAACATCGAGACAAGAGTGGTTTTTTGGTAACAGTAATGTCATAATCAAAGCAATCCCAAAGCTGAAGAACATCAAGAGGTAAAAGATCCCCATGATCAGTTTTCCAAACGAAAGCCGAGATAGGTAGTTTATCATAGAGTGCTCCGTAGTCTGTAAGTAAAGTTTCAAAATATAATGCTTTATATTGAATGCTCTTCACACTAATCCATACGCCGGGCGTAAATTCTCCGTGACCTTTGTCTAAGTCATACAAATATTCTTTACGAACATAAACGGGTATAGGTGGTAAAGGATGTACTAGAAAAGCCATTATATCTCCTCGAATAAAACGTTATTAACATATCTGTTTTTGTCTTCCTCACTTATTCCCATTGCTAAAATAGATCGATGTAGATGTGGATTCATCTTTTGGTTCTGACAATATTTGTTTAAATTATATCGTGTGTCGCGAATACTTTCAAACATATTTTCTTCAATATTATCTAAATAGTAGTCTACTAAATCTGATGTTACATCTACAAATTGATTTAATTCTTCTTCATCATTGATGTTACCTACAGCAAGCATATCTTTTGAAAAAATTTCTTTGGCCCAATCAGGTAACTCACGAGGTTTATTCCATTCGAGCTTTTGAACTCGAGCATTCATGTAATCATTATATGGATGAGGAAATCCGTGTAAAGGACTAAAGTCCATGAAAGATCCCGTGATCTTTTTCGGACCTGCTACAATGTCAAAACCAAGAATTGGTAATTCAATTCCTACTTGAGGAAATACGTTAACGTGCATTAACCACAAACCTTTTCCGTCAGAAGGAATGATTGTTTTTAAATGTGCTTTTCGAATCTTATCAGTTTTCCAAAACAAGTCTCGCCAGTCTTTAAAGTGAAGAGACTCGTCATATTTTGGATTATCAAAACGAATAAAGTGTTGATCAAATTTTGTTTCAATATTATGTGCTAGATTGTTCAGCTGTGTCCATAAGGGATGCATATTTTTTCCTTAGTGCCCAAGAATTCTCTCCAACTGGTTCCCACACTATATCATCACCTTCTTGCAGATCAACAGCTTGAAGAATATCTTCTGGTAGTTCGATGAAAAGATCCCCAGTGAGGGGATCTTCCTGAACTGTTAAAGTTTTTGTTTGAATCATTTTTGCTTTTTCTTTCGGTGGAGTTGAGCCCATTCATTAAGCGTTCGAGTTTCAATTACTTGCTTCGTCTTTCTACGTCGATGTCTTGCAGACTCACTTCGAAGTAATCGCTCGCCGCGTTTGATAGGTTTCGTTTCAATGTCATCAAATACTGGGATTTGTATTTCCATTTGTTTAGTCCTCCTTTATTCATCAGCTCATCTCCGCTGACAATTCATCAAACAACTGAGAAGCAAAATCAAAACATATTTTTGCTTCTTCAGCCATACTATCATCAAGAAGTTTACGAAACTCCTCGATTAAATAAGGTTTTTCAAGTTCAAATTCGTACATATGACCTGATCCTGGGACTTTCTTTTTAATCATCTGTCCACCATGAAGTTCACCGAAGTGACGAACATACATATGAGCAAGTAAACCGTGTTGATCTTGTTTTTCAACCAGCTTGAGAATATGATCGTGATACTTTTGTACGGATGGTGGATAGTTCCCGTCAGGCACTAAATTGTATTCTCGTTCGAGTTCTCGAATATCTGTCCAGATACGAGACTCACGTCGTATTGGTAATAGATGTGATGGAATTTCTGTATGAGCTTCAAGTATTTGGTAATTCAAATACTGACAACATAAAAATTTGTGATAGAGTTTAGGATCAATCTTACCGCTTAATAATACTTTTGCAAACGCTCTTCTTTCTGCAGCTTGGTGATGAGCCCATGTTAATTCTTTCAATTTTAGAGACATTTTGATCCTCCCATTCTTTATAGTATTTATAGGATCACGAAAATTTTTTAAATGAAAATGCCACTTTTCTGTTGCTAAGCAAGTGGCCAGCTCCCTGTGATCACGCTGCGAGAGCGTATCCAGATGGTGCTACGTTGTCGTTTGCACTTATGGTTTTTGACCGAATAACGTAGGTCAACACGATAGCCTCCACTCAACTCCAATCGTTCGTCGATCCTTGTTCTGCCCCATCATAAACACACTAAAATTATTGTCAATGTGTTTATGGTGGAGCAGCGCGGTACTGCCCCGCGGTCCGATCCGTCTTTATTTTGTTTCAACGGCTATAATCTATATATTACTACTGTATCTTTAATATGTCAAATACTTTTTTACTGTGACATTTACTGTATGTATAAATAGGCGTGGAAGATCAAATTTTTCTTACCTGACAAGTTGAAAAGACAACTGGCGCTCGCCTCAAAAAGCATCATTACTAAACAAACTACTAGGAGACACACAATGGCTTGCTTAGCTTATGCTAATGAATTTGGCCGTGTAATGATGGGCATCTTTAATCGATCTTCAAAGAAAGAAGATGTCGCCCTCAGAACATGGGCCAACGTAGAATATAGTAGAGATAAAGACTACGCCTACTATATGCTATCCAAAGGTAAAACTCCCAACTTGAGTTAAATCAATGGGTGGAGATTTACTCGCGTACATTTGTCTTGGTATCTTAATCGGCATATTCGTGCTTATTATACTAATGGCATACGGTTACATAGAATAAAAAAAAGGAAAAGGGAGTGCACTCCCTTTTCCACCTGGTTTTCACGACACCGATATTTCACGGGCGAATATATTCACCAGTTATTAAGCAGCCTTAAGAAGGCTAGGGGATACGGTCCACAATACGTTTCGACCGTTTGTCTGACGAACCTTAATTGTCTTTTGGTTTACTTTCTCGATGTTACCTTCGACAAGTTCACCCATTCGGCTCGTAAAAGACACTTTTTGTCCTTTGTAAAAGTTAAGCGCCACTTCTGCTTGAAGGCTGCGCTGACGAGCTTTTACTTCAGAAATAATTTCGTTAAGTTGAGATACATTCGCTGTACGGATAGTCTTAAGAGTTGTTTGGTTAATCATGGAAATTCTCCTTTCGTGTGTGTGTTTTTCCATTTGATATATCTAATATATACCTTATCAAATCAAATGTCAACCGTTTTTTTCATTTTTTTTGATAAAAATTCAATTTTTTTCTTGAGAGGCATGTCTATATCTGGTATAGGATCTGCACACCAGTGAAGAAGTGCTTGCCTCTGACGAATTCTTTTAGTAATATCACCATTACCATTTTTTCGAACTTGTCCTGAATGACGAGCTGTAAATGAACGCCACCTTTTAATCTGCCAATCGTCATAGCCTTCAATACGACGGCCTTTAAAGTACCTAGCGTACCACTGGAACCATCCCATAGGATCGTAAGGTTTGATCCATCCCGCTTCTTGCCAAGCCTCGAGTGACTGCGAGCACTTAGGAGCAAAAAGATTTGTCTTAGTGATGATGGGAGTTTGATCGAAATCTCGTTTCGTTACATCGGTTCCTTCACCGTAATAAGATCCATCAAAGATACCCAGCTCTAACGCCTCGTAAGGCGTAAACATAGGTTGAAAATCAACCCCAGTCTTTGAAGTTCCCAGCGTCTTCATTATCATTGTAACCTTTTGTGTAAGCAGTGATTTCTTCAGGCGTCATATCAATCAGTTCAACGCGATCAGATTGATATGTAGGGCCAGTAAAGTAATGAGGTTTGTAACCACGACCATAGTAGCTGTCTGCTGCACCACGATCGTAAGGGCCTCCGTGACGTTTATCATACATGATTAAGAAGCCTCCATTACATTCCAACATTCCATAAAGCTATCAGCAAGAGTGTTGAAACACTCCATAAGGTATTCAGTTGAATAGACACTCGCAAGAGCAAGAAACATGTCTGCTTCGACATAGTTCCAAAAGTCAGTAGTACCAACACCTTGAGCTACGTTTTGATCGCTTACGATAGCTTTATCAAAAGTATCAATGATGTCAGTGTGAATTGTTGAACCGTTTTTAAGTTGTGTGTTTCTGTACATGTGTGTGTTCCTTTCCATTTACTATTCTATAATATCATAATCGAAACGAATGTCAACCGTTTTTTTCACTTTTTTTGAATTTTTTTTTCTATATTTTTCAATACTTGCAGGAAATTTTTGCAGTTGGAACGACAGAATCCCGAACGTCGTCAACATTTTGAGGAATTTCTTCCATTTCTATGTCGACGTCAAGTTCAGGCTTGCAGTCAGGTTTTTGATTAGTACAACCGATGAGTAAGGATAGGAATAATATCGGTATTAATTTATTGAACGCGTTCATAGTGAACTTCTTCTACTCCGCAGGGGCCATAGACTTTCTTCAGTTCACCAAGGTTCATGTCTAAGAATTCTCTATCCCAGTCATCGCCGAGATAGGCATCTAAATTCCAGTCTCTTAATTCGTTAAAATCTACGACATCAGACTTACCGTCATTGTCGCCGTAACCGCTTATCCAGGTTACTTTATATTTTGTAAAGTTATTAGGCATATACACCTCCGATCTCTTGATCAAGTATTTCAGATGCTGTGCCATAATCAACTTCATCACCTACATAAACATCAATACCTACAATTTTCATGATGCTATTGATAGCTTCTTCTTTAGTGATAATTTGATCTTTATAAGCTTTACTGATCTGTTCAACTTTTTCTTCAACAGTATCGTAAATCCATTCTTTTGTTTTACTCATGTGTGTGTTCCTTTCTATATATAATCATTTTATAGTTATATAATATCATAATCAAAACAAATGTCAACCGTTTTTTTCAATTTTTTTCAGCCTAGAAACCGTTGAGTTTATTGAGTTTTATAAAGAAACTTGTAATTGTTTGACACATTCAAGGGCGAGAGGGACTTCAAGCTTAAAAGCTTCCTTTTCCCAAGGCTGTTTTTCATAATCTACTTTTTCAGAAATTTTACGACTTTTCCATCTATAATAGTCGTCCATCTCACGTCGAGCATATTGCTTCACATGTACCATTTCGTGACACACAGTTGTAATGAGATCAAAGATCGATAATCCTTTTTGGATTCGAAGCTCGAAGTCTCGATTCGAATCTGACATCAGGCAATCACCCCAGATATCAATATTCTTTTCAATACTAATATCAATATTGATTGATTTCATCTTAGGCATCAGCTTTTTAACGCACCAATAAGCTACTTCCGTAACTACTTCGCGTTCTTTTTTCTTTCCACCTGTTACCTGAACAGAAATCATTTGATTCTCCTGATTCTTCATATATTCTAATATAAACTATCTCGATGAGAATGTCAATAGCTTTTTAAAATATACTGATATATCTATAAAAATCAATTATTTGAGAGCTTTATCAAGGTCTCCGTGGTTGTTTGTATGTGTAGGAGCTTCCCAGCCTTCAGGCTTCAAGAGATCAGGGAGCCCAAATGGATTCGGGCGGCCTTCTTTAACGCCAGGTTCTTTTGACATATTCGCTCGATAAACACGATCCCAAGCATCATTAGCATTAACATTAAATACTTCAAGAGTACCAATGGCAAAAACACAAAGATCAATAAGACCATCTACGATTTCTTCTGGATCTTTAGCTTCAATCGCGGCGAGTGTTTCGTCAAGTTCTTCTTTACACATGCTTAAACGAAAGGCGAGATATTTCTTCATCAATTCTTGATCGCCTTTGTTCTTTTCAAACCATTCTTTAACACCAAACTTTTGATGCATATCGATCATATCACTAAACCAGTTATTTTTCATAGGTCCAACTTCAGACATTTAGATTACTCCACTTCTTTAATTTTTCGCGCTTCTTTGCTGATGCTTCATACACTTTTTCAGTATCAATAATTTTATTTTCTGTTAATAGTTTGATCATACACATCAGATCTCCTATTTCTAATTCTAACATATTTCTTTCAGGTGTCAATCCAAATCTTTGAATTTTAGAACATTCTCGAATTACTTCAGCACATTCTTCCATTAAGATTGTTAAAAGCTCTTGTTGATGATCCATATTAGACATTACGGAGCGCTCTTTCTGTTCGTTCAATTTCATCTTTAAGACTTAACTTCTCTCGTTTTCGAAGTTTAATATATTCTTCTGGAGCCTTTTCGGCTTCAAGAGACTCGATCACCTCATGTACTTGTTTATGCTTATCCTTCAGCGAGGCGAGTTTAGAAACTAAAGAGTAAGTAGATTCATCATATTCTTTCATCGTTTTCTCCTGTTTAATCATCCAAAGAATCCTTCAAGTGTCATTTGTTTTTCAGCTGTCCAACCGATTGCTTCAAGAATTG
>Ga0213858_10000449_pt1 | contig 19706 bp, 4 predicted proteins | sample PICome_FD_160122 | JGI IMG/M metagenome (GOLD analysis project Ga0213858, IMG submission 160122) | Coastal seawater microbial communities near Pivers Island, North Carolina, United States - PICO245 | ecosystem: Environmental > Aquatic > Marine > Coastal | place: USA: North Carolina | collected... | reverse complement strand
TTGAGAATGTTACAATACCTGTAACATTTAAATTTGACGAATCAATCGTATCCGTCATGTAGAATGATTCTGTAGCAAGATCCCATACAAGGATCATTCCATCTTCATTCTTTCTTGTAGAATCAACGTCAGTTAAATTAACTAATCGTGTCGGTGGTGCAGACGCATTAGATAATACACGGATAATGTTCTGTGAACCAATCCGATCGTTTATATTGGCCATTACCTGGTGACTCCCCCTCGTACTAGTGCTGCACCTTCTACAGCTTTGTATTCTCTTCCAGCATTCAGAATTTTCACGTCATACACATATCTTCCAGGTTTTAAACTAACAGTTTGAGTACCAGTTAACGAAATGGAAAGAATGCCTTGATCTGGACTGGTAACAGTAGATGAAAAAGAAACCGAAGTCGATGCTCCATAATGTTTTCTCAACTGTGCAGTTGTTGATGCATCATTCAAATCTAAAGGTGAATTACTTCTAGTGTCTTCCAACTGAAACGATGTATCAAAATCATACCCTTGTTCGATCACAATATTGGATACATAAACAGCCATTATTTTATGATGCTAATATACCTCTAGCTATTTATATTAATTGTTGAGGCTAGTTATTTTTGAAGTAATTCCCTGAGAAGAGTTTTTATTTCATCAATGTCTTTTCTCATATCATCTAATTCTTTTTTACGCAAATCCTTTTGCACTAAAGAATTAACGTATTGATTATAACCGGCAGTATCGCAGTTTACGATAGCACCGGTATTTTCATCTCGATATAAATTAGAGTACCCTTCTACTTTTATCATCTGAGTGCAATAATTCTAAGGTCTCCTAAACGAGGTGCCTGTGCCTGATTAGAACTTGACATTGCAATCTTGATTCCATATCCGTTGAAGAGATCTAGATTATCAACTGTAAATTCATATTCCAAGAACTCTCCATCCAAACTTGCTCTTACCCTTCTATCAGGCAATCCACTATTCTTAGATGGATCAACAACCAAGAGTCCTTCAGTTGTTTGCTTCAGATTATTATATCCTGGGAACAGTTCAAATGATTGCTGAACTTCACTAGAATCTGCTTTTATTGTTGTATAGAGAACTCTAAAATCAGCATCTCCTGGTCTTTCTGCCGCAACAATAACTTTCAATCCTGTCGCAGGATTTTGAAGATCGATTATATCTGAGTAGTAAACTGATGCATGTGGATCATCAAATATAGAATTGACTCTATTATCATTTACATAATCTGTGATTGGATTATTCAAACGATTGAGATTGAATACAGTCGTTGCACTATTAAGATCCAAAATTGGTGAAAGTACATTATTTGGATCACTAGTGTTAAAAGTAATTGCAGTTGTCAGTGATTTCTTTCTTGGTAAAGAAGTTAAATACTGATCTTGATTTACTTCTGATGCAACCATTCTCAGTGATGAAAGTGCATTTAATGAATTCAATTGAACTTCTTCATATCCATTGTCATCGAATGAAACTTCTGTTCCATCAACACTAGTTGCTGTTGTGGTTCTAATTCTTCCTGTTACAAAAGTAGTAGATCCGGGAGTAATGATATCATATACAGGAGTTATCTGATTGAATGCTATATTTTCTGAGGCAGTTACTTCATCTCCACCAACTAATTTTTCATCATTAAATGAAAGTTGTGGAGAATCTGCAGTAGCTCCGTCATTGATTCTACTGTTTCCTTTACTATTGGTTCTATCAATCTTAATGTGATAACTATCGATATCAATTGGTGCAACTATGGATGTTGTAATTCCATTGATTCTTCTCAGTGAAACTCCACCAACTTCATATTTTTCGACAGTAGTATCTGAGAAGTGATTAACAGAAATCGTTCCATCAATTGCTCTACCATTTGCAGAAATGCTCAGTGCTCCCACACCAACATCATTATATCCAATAATTTCACTTCCAATCTTGACATAACCAATGTATCCTCCTCCAACTGGTCTCCCTTCAAAAGTTGTGAAGTTTGAAGTGGAAGCAACACTAATTGTTGTTACTTCATCAACACTTAATTCGGCAGTCAATGTAGTGGAAGGAACATCTGATCCAATATTATCAACCACAACCTTATTAGTAGTTGAATACATTCCGTGATTGAAGTGGTCTACCTTGAAATAATCACCCGAATAAACTCCACCATTTGCGGATGCAGAAACAATAGTAGTTCCTGCCGCAGAAACTATAGTAGATGCATCACTGTAGTAACTTACTGCAGCACCTACAGCAAATTCTGTTCCACTGGTATTAAATTGACCTTGTACGTTTGTTAGATACAGAGTATCTAAACCATTAATTGCAGTAATCGTTATTCTTGCATCTCTACCAGTTTGGGTCGTAGTTGTTGAAGTTTGAATACCAACAACATCTCCAACTTTGTATCCTGTTCCAAAATCTGGATGTGCGGTAGAGTGTGCTACACCAGTAATAGCACCACTGGCGTTTGTGGTTATTCTGAGTTTGAGGTTTTCTCCCTCTCCAGAAATATTGTAAGTGCTTACAACTTCATTAGTAACACTTGCTGGATATCCAGTACCAGCAGTAGTAAGACCAACCGTAGAAACAGAACTACCTTGTCCAACAACTATTGCAGATCCACCATTATCGTTAACACCTGCAAGTTTTCTACCAGCAGTTACAATACCGATAAAATCACTATTGGTTGTTGTTACGATACCGATCTTTCCTTTCTTAGGAAGAGTGGTAATTGGGTTATTGATCAACTCTGGAACATAAGTATTACTTTGATCTAGTGGTGGATTGTAGAAGTATGCTGTTCCTTGAGTTGCAGTAAACTCTGCTTTATAGAGTTTAAACTTCATATCCTGATTCTGATCAGTAGTCCAGATAGAACCGTTTTGTGATTTAAACAGTGATCCTAAAGCAAATTGCTTAGTGTAAATAACTTGATCTACATCTGGCAACTGTTGAGTATTTACAGTTTTTTCACCCATGACTCCAGTCCATACCTCATATTCATCACTTTGTTCTGCAATCAAAACTATGGCATATTCTCTGCCTGGTGGTAAGAAAATTGGTTCTGGGAATCTAACGTTTGTTGCAACTTCTCCAGTTGTAGAAGTTTGAATGAGTTGAGTTTCTACTCCATTTTCATCTACAGATCTTGGTCTAAGAGTTACTGGTGTTCCAATAACTTCAAGTGTTGGTGTTCCGAGTTGAGTAGATCTAACTTCTACTCTTACGGGAGCATTACCACTATCAATTCTTGCAAAGAATATATCAACAGAAGTTAAGAATACTCCATTTGCATCATCTTCAGTATCAATATCAGATTTGACCTGAACATTGCCACCAACAGTAAATGTTTGTGCTAATGGGTCTGCATAAGTTTCTGTCGTAACTCTCTGAACTCTTTGAGTAGTTAAATTAGTAGTCAGATTAACCGTGCTGCTAATATTTGTTCTTGTTGTTTGGGAAGTTACAGTTGCCTGGAACTCTAAAACTGTTGTATTGGCAGTATAGTTTGTTTCGGCAAAAGAAATTGTATTACTTCCTGGTAAACCAGCAGCGTTTGTGGAACTGGAAGTAAGTTTATATGTTTTTGTTCCTGTACGTATTCTAACAGAAGGTCTTGGAGATTCTAGTGGATTTCTAATAAAGAATGTTCCGATAACATCTCCAAAATTATCAGAGATCAATCTTCTTTCCTTTACAAATGCAATTGCACCACTACTTTGACCAACTAATTGCATTCCACTTGTAATATAACCAAAATATCTACCTTGTGCAGCTTGTTTTAATGAAGCAGTATCTACATTGATAATTTCTGATGTTGAACTGTAAAAATCTCCAATAGAATTTTTAGTATATGGGTTTTGATTATAAGTTGTTGTTGGGGAACCAAATGGTCCAGTTTTATGATTTGGTTTAGCAACTCTAAATCTAATTCTTTCAACTCCATTTGAATCTGTTCCAATGACTGTTTCACCAATGGAGAATGCTGCAGATGCTCCGTTTCCAGTCAACTGTCTGTTATTGGAAATCTCAATAAGTTTTGGAACTACATCAACACCACTTCTATTATCTAAGAACTGATAATATCTTGTGTTTGGTTTTAAATTTGATGCAGAGAACTCAACGTTCCTGGATCTCATAAACAGTGCATCTCGATTTCCAACAACTTCATTTCTGATAGTTGTATCGACCGTATCAAATGATCCTGTAGCAGTAGAGGAACTACTGCTACTAGTAGTACCTGTTGTAGTTGTTACATCTCTAGATGTTCTTCTAATCAATCTACCACGACCTCTCCTTACAGTTCTTCCTCCAACTCTTGTTCTAGCAGTTAAGTTTTGGGAAAGATTATTAACTAGATTTACATTATTTGTTCTAGTTACTCCAAGATTTACATTCCTATCTGCAAGTTGAACAGTTCTGGTCCAACTGTCAACTGCTGGATCCAATACAACAGTTCCGTTATAAACAACGATATTGAATGGGTTGACATTTTCAACTTTGGTTGCAAATGGTTGTTCCAACCAATCAACCTCATTATAGGCAAGTGTTAATACGTTTCCAGTTTTTTGAATGTTTGGATCCAAAAGTGTAAGACCTGAATACTTGTCTTTCGAAAGATCCAAATTTTCTGGAGTTAAATCTTCCGTCGTTGCTACTAACGATTCCAAAGAATCACTACTAATATCAGAATTTAGGGTTCTTGAACTGGTATCAACTAAAGTTGTTGATAAATTAGTATCAAAACTTGATGCATCAGAAAAATCATCTACAAAGAATCCACTCTTAAATCTATTTTTTCCTTCAGCATCTTGAATTTGTAAAGATTGAGTATTAACTTCAAGTAAAGATAAAGTTGTTATTCTTTCTAAGTTTTCAACTCTATCTTCAATGAGACCAATATCTCTCATAGTATATCTTCTGTTATCCGTCAAAGTAATATTTGCATCATCGGGATTATAGAGATATGCTGGGTATTCTATAGTTCCTAGTTCTAAAAACTCACCTCTTCTAGTAGGTGGTTTTGGATTTTTTGAAGATACTCCTTTATCTATAATAAAGTTGCCAGAAATATCCAAGTAAATTTTATCTATTCTTGGTAAGTAGAAATCTTGATCAACTACAGATCCTTCCTCTGGTGCAAGTAATCTCAATGGAGATGTATTAAAAGCACCAGTTCTTGCATTAAAATCAAATGGTGATCTATCAGTTGTCACTGCTGGATCAAAGACAGACACTCTAGGTCTAAAGTCTAATGTATCGGTTGCTCTAACAGATCCTCCAATATTTGGAATATCTTTTGAGAATCTTTCTTTATCGTAACTATCGACAGTGAAGACATCACCAGTATCGTTTGTTGGAACTGTGTAATGATCAAATACAACCATCAAACGTCTTGATGGTTCTTGAGTATTCTTAGTTCTTACGAGTCTGGAATAATCATAATACTGATTTTTCTGACCTCTATTTAGTTTAAACTCTTGAGTTATATTGCTAAAACTTCCATTCGTGATAGAATCAACCGCAGTATCAATTCCAGATTCTTCAAAAGTTACTGCTTCTCCAATAGAGAATTTATTACCATTCAAATAAACAATTCCTAATTTATTTGCACTACCCGATGAAGGAGTTGTTGTATTATTAGTGACAACTCTAGCAACAGCATTACTAGTACTTCCAATAATATTTTCACCAATCAGTGCATTTGCTCCAACATTTGCAATAACTGGAAACTCAATTATATCTAAAGTTGGATTTGATACATTTAAAGATTCATATACAGCAAGAACTTTAACTACATCTGGATAATTGAGAGAAATTTCGTCATCTTGAACTCTCAATCCATAATACTTATTATATGTCAATCCATCATTTTTAGAAGTTGCTATATTACTACCGGACTCTTTTAACTTAGATCCATTTACAAATAAAACTCTACTTCTACTGAAGTTTTTGGTTTTACTTTGAATACCATTCTTAAGGAAGGTTACATTAACAACGGTATCATTATTTGATTGTGCACTATCCAGATTTCGTAAAGTAAGAACATTTCCACTAAGATCAAATGCATCTGAAGTTATGGTTCCAATACCACCACCATTGTATCCAACAGAGAATCTTTCTTGATCAAAATTTACCCAAGAAATATCAGTGATTCCACTAATATCACTAGTGTTAATCTCTAAGGTATTATCAGAGTTATCAACATCTTGTCCAGTAAGTTGATCGATCAGATAAAGATTAGAGTTTGAGAGATTGACAGCAGAAGTATTTTCTTCTGGCAGGGGTGCAAATAAAGTTCCAGATCCTCTTATAATAGGTGCACCCAAGAATCCATTAACCTGAACGTCTGATGTTGGTAGTGCTCCATCAAAAACTCCAGTAACAGTAGTTATTCCAGAAATTTCAAAGGACAAAGCATCTGATGCAACACTGGAAATCCTATTGTAAGATTCTAAAGAAGAACCTGACTGCTGATATCTAACAACTGTATCAGTTCTCAAACCAACAAATGTTCTTCCTGGAGAAGTAACTGTCGAAATACCACCACCTGTGGCAGTAATTGATAGTTGAGAAACTTCTCCTGGAAAATTAAACCTATCTAAAATAGAATCTGCCTTAAAGTCATTACTACCACCGAAAGGAGTAGTCTGCTTTACAGATTTTATATTCTGAGTATTATATCCACGAACTTCGGTTACTGATCTTGAAGACTCAATACCATTAATAATAAGAATTTCTCCTTTTGCAAACGTTCCGGAGGTTTGTCTTAAGAAAATTGTATTAGATGCTCCATCCGCAGTAGCAAATCCAGTTGCACCTGTGCTCTTCCCTTTGATAAAGTACGATTCTTCAACTTCTGCTGTAGTAACTGCTTGATTTAGTGTAAGTCTTGTATAGGTTTGAATATCATAAAGTCTTAAATCCCAACTAGTAGATGCATCACTATATGCAGAATCAGTCAAATTAAAAGAATAAACTCTTGCTTCTCCAATTTGTGCTCCAACACACCCAAATTGAGAATAAAGAGCAATTGTTTCTCTTACTTTTGCTAAACCAGTTACGTTATTAACTCTCAGTATATTTCCCATTTCAAATGGGACTGTAATATTTTTAATGTTTGCAGTATCTCTTGGTTTTTCTGCATCGAGAATTGTTGTTGATACTTTTTCAATATCATATCCTTTAACATATGCCTTACCTGAAGATATGTTTAAAGATGCGAGATCATCTGATGGAGTATTTCCTTCATCCGTCTGCTCATTACTGAAAAATACGCCATCATTACCAATCCTATCATTCAGAGATTCTTCTAAATTTAAATCAAATGGTTCTACAGTGTAATCACCAGATTCATCAAATGTTCTTTCTGCAAGATAATCTCTAATTCTATTATAATCAGTTTTTGATGTTATCTTCTTAACTTTTCCGTTTTTTAATCTAAGTAACTCTACAAAATTTGTATCATTTGTATCGGTTAATGATCTTTTTGTAAGAGATAAAGATATTTTAAATCTATCAGCACCTGGTGATGCATAATTTGAGAATCCTTTTGCGTTATCATATAAGGATTCATCTTCTTTTGCATTAACAACAGATTCTGTTATTTTTAAACCAACTCTGTACGATGGAGTATTTGTATATTCATCTAATACAATAGTTTGCTCAGAAACTTTTACAAAATACCCTCTTATGAAATAAACTCCTTCACCAATTGATGCTGCTGATCCAATTGCAGTTGCATTTGCATTAATCAAAGATCCAAATGGTGTACCAGAATTGATGGTAGTATTTCCATAGACAACATTTTCCGTTGCTGATAATAATTCACCATTCACAAATTCAGAAAACTCAAAGTTTGAATCCGATTCGAGATACTTTACGTACAGTGTAATATTATCTACATTATCATTTTCTGAAGGAAGAACTACTTTTTGAACTTTTGCCGTAATTCCAGAAACTTGCCCTTGTATAGTTTTTCCAACAAACTTATCAATATATAATGATAAATCAATACCAAATTGAGTGGTATTTAACTTTACAGCATAAAATTGACCATCATATCCAATATTTCCAGGGATAACCATTGATCCCTCTTTAAACATGTGACTTCCAAACTCTTCAACCTGATTTTGAAGAATAGATTGTAAAGTCGTTAGTTCTCTAGACTGAACAGGATATCCTGGTTTGAATAAAACCTTTAGAAAGTTTTTTGCTGAATCAAAATCGTCATAGTATGGATTGATATTTAAGTTTGTTTTTTGCGACATTTTTCTTTAGAATTCCAGAATAATTTTGATGTCTTCTTTTTGTCTAGAGTCTCTCTGTACAAGAGAACGATTATCGATGTAAATAATATCTCCCGTGTTTTTATTTATCTCTGGATCTGCAACCCCTCCAGAGAAAGTTACACCCAAACTAACTTGTTTTGATCCAATCGTAGTTGTGATACCACTGAAGTTTATATCAACAGATCCACTAATTGGAGAGATAGTTGAGGTAGTTGATGCAAAACTAACAACGTTTGCCTTTCCAGTAACATCATTTCTATCAGTCTGATCAACACCATTAGCAAAATTTAAGGATCTATCTTGATAATATTTCAATACTCTTGTATCAGTATCATATGATGCAATATATCCTCTTGCAGTTCCATTATCAGTAGATTGAGTTATTGCTGCACCAACAACAGGAGTGCCACTAAAACTCGATGTCAATTTAATAGCACCCAAGGAAGAGTATTGATTGCCAGTAAAAGTTGTTTGTGAATTATATTTTTCGGGATTCTTGATGATGCCAACTTGAGAAAACTTAGTATCTGTTGGAAAATCCTTCGTTGAATCATCAAATCTCGAATATACTAGGACTTTATCTGCACCTAATTCGGAATAAATGTCATATCCATGACCTCTAGATGGAGGAATGATTGGAATTAATTTTGCGACGTTACTACCAAGAGAATCAGTTGTGGCATGTCCAAAATCAACAATTCCAAAAGTATATCCACTACCACCAGAAACTACAGTTGCTTTTGTAATCTGACCGGAAGTATTGACCTGTATATTAACCTTTCCTCCAGTTCCATCACCTTTGATATCATAAGTTCCGGAAGCATAAATTCCACTTCCACCATCCGCAATATAAACAATTTTTATTTGGTTATTGTTTACAGTAGAATCACCAGCATCCCTCACACTTTGAATTTGGAAATCTGTAGATGTTCCCCATTCATTTGGGAGCACAATATATTCAGTGGAATCAAATTTAATAATGTCACTTGGAGAAATGGTGAATAAGTATTTCCAAATATAACCATCACCACTTGTTCCAGCAGCAGCAGGTTCTAAATCTGTAAAGGTTGGTTCATCTTGAGATGTATTTCCATTCAGATTAGATGATCCTCCAATATCTCCATGTGATCCATTGTAAAGACAGACATAAACTCTAAAATCACTATTAACGACATAATAGTTTGAATCATAAAGTCTTGCACTTTTTGCATTAGGACTTTGATTAGCAACACTATAATCATGACGATACATGTCATATCTAGTGTTTGAAGTCCAAGTGACTTTCCTTATAACTCTCCTAACATTTGAACTATTCAACTTCTTACCAAAAAGAGAAGTATTTCTATAATGACTCAAATATTGTTGATTATCAATAGGACTAGGGGGATTTGTTGGAGTAATACTCCAAGTATCAGATCTACCAAATCCAACAGAAGTTGGTCCAGGATTTGACAGTCCTAGAAAAACATAATATGAATTATTAGCATCCAATACAGAATCTACAAAATTATTAGCATTCGCAATTCTAAATTGGTCTGTTACTATAGCAGCCATATTACACAGTTTTTAGATATTTATATTGTTTAGTTTAGTGTTTCTGGAAGTGCTCCAGTTTTTCTAAGTCCTTCACCTCTTCTTTGGATTGTTGGGAATGTGGATAATCCAACATCAACAGTTTTTCCAGTAACTCCAATAGAAATTGGAGAAGATGCTCTAGTAATAGATGTAAATAATCCCCAAGAGAATTGACCAACGATATCTCCACTTGTAGTGAGACCAGATGTGGATGTTCCGGAGTCAATATTGCAGGTAACAATTCCAACCGTCCCATCAACAGTTATTGCTCCAATATAATAAACATTATCTAAGAATGTTGTTCCAATACCAACTACTGCACTATTAGAATCATCAACGGTCGTTACTCCAGATCCAACCTTTGTATTCTTAACAAATATTGGATATCCTATCTTCAAGTCATTACCAAATGCTGTTGGAGATCTATCAAGATGGAACTTAATTGCTAGTGGATGTCCACCAGTACCTGTAGTGGTTTCTATAGAAGTTATAATTCCAGAGAAACCAGAAACATTTTCAATTTTTCCTAAAACTTCATAATTTGGATCTGGCAAAGGAACAATAGTTTTTGGTGCAACAGTATATCCAAATCCTGGATTTGTAATATTGATTGGAGTAGTTAAAGATCCACCACTCCCAACTGTTACGGTTGCAGTAGCAGTTGTTCCGAATCCAACACCAACACGTAAAGGATTTTGGAACTTAACATTAACAGTAGATCCAGTGTATCCACTTCCACCATTAACAATACTAAGAGAACTGATAGTTCCACCTGCACCAACAGGAGTGTCAACAACTATATTAGCTGGAGATGGATCTTCTTTACCGTCAACTACAATACCTTTCAGATCATTATATGGTCCACCTCCCAAATTATATGCAAAATCACTTACATCATCAACAAAAACTCTAGAATCTGAAGATGAAACATCTTTGATAATTCTTGCTGTTGGATATACTTGAGAAATTGTAGTTTGTCTAGTTTTATAGATAAACTCACCATTAATTACCCTATCAGTTTTTTGTTTTGTCCATGACATGGGTCTGTCATTAACCTCATCAACTCCCTGATCAATATATAAATTTGTTTCAAACTTATCTGAGAAAGAAACATCAAAAACGACTCTTCCATCCTGAGTTACTGTATTAGGTATCGTATCATTCTTAAATACCTGAACATTATCACCTCTTTCCAAACTCGGAATAACATTATCTACTTGTAAATCATCTAAACCCCTTGTGCCTCGATAGAAGAAAATATCAATCTTGTCAGACGATTTTGGAGGAACACTAAATGCAAATGATGTGCCACCATCAAAAGTATATGCTTCTCCAGGTTCTTGTAGAACACCATTGATGAATATTAATAATACATTTTGGAGATCTATGGTAGACTCTTCTGGTTTTTCGAAACTTAAGATTGATCCATTGTAGAATAATGGGAATCTAATTCTTGATCCATCTTGATAGTTTTTAATCGAGTCAATAAAGTCAAGTTCCCCAAATTGCCATGCACCAAATTTATCACTATATGTTTCCAATACAGTTAATTCAAATTCAGATAATGGAGAAGATAATCCTGCGGCAGTAACAAGACCAACCGGTTTGAATACATCACCTTTCCGGAATGCATAACCAGATCTTGCGATAGAGAAACTATTAACCGAGTGATATGTAGATCCAACACCAACTGTAGAACTTGCTCCAACATTAACATTGAGTAGTAATCCAGTTCCCGTATTTGTTGTTGCACCCTCACCTATTCTAGAAACACCAACAACTTCAAGATTTTCATATGTAGGTTCAGAAACAAATATTTCTGGATTATTATATCCACTTCCACCATCATTGATGGTGAACACCAATGTTCCACCTGCACCTACTGTAGCACTAATATCTGCTACATTTCCACTATGATCATTTTCATAAACACTGATACCTATTGATACAATTCCATTATATCCAGATCCAAAGGTTCCTCCAGTAATTCCAGTATTTAATCCAACAATAGCACCAGCAGAAACTACTGCAGTCACTGCAGCACCAGCAAGAGGTGCATATCCAAGACCACCAGTTGATCCAAGAGAAATGATAACACCACCTCTAGGAATCTGATTTTGATTTACATCAGATTCAGAAACCAAAATACTATTTGGATCTGCTATATCAGTTCTAATCCCACTGAATACGATAGAAGAGATTCCTGTAGGAGAAGTTTGCTCTATAATACTGAAGTTATTTGATGGATTATTCTGAGTTGATGGAGATTGGAATATACCATTGATGAATACTATTCCATTTCCTCCAGTAGTTCCAATTCCAGCAGTATTTGCCCCACCAACAGTTAATGTAAATGTTCTTCCGATACCACTAAATTCTTCCGAAACATCATCATAAACTTGATTAGTACTATAATCACTTCTAAGGAAAACTCTACCAGTAAAGTCGGAAGTCTCAAATTCTAAATTACCTGCAGTTCTAGTGATACTTGAATTACCTCTAGGTGCTTTTGTAAAGAAAATGCTGTCTCCAACAATATTGTAAGAACCTCTGTATATTCTGGTTGTTGTTGAATCAGTATGTGATGTTGCAGATGATCCGACATGACCCCTTACAACATTAACCAATTTTTCAGTTCCTGTATTGGTAATAGGTCCAACATTAGTTGTTCCAAAACCAACATTAATAACTTTCATATATTCATCATCAATTCTCAGTATATCAAGAGGAACTACAGTTGAAATTCCACTTAAAGCAAACGTTGTTGCTGTAGTTGTAATTCCCCCACCATTTCCTGCCAATGTTTGAGAAATTTTTGTAAATGCAATTGGATATTGTGCTACGTTATCGAGAGTAATGATTGCCTTTTCATTTCTCTTTGCCATTGCAAATTCATGAGAATTTCCTTCTCCCAAAGAAGTAAATGTAACAGCTGTTCCGGATTTTGTTGTTGATATTGAGAATTTGTTGTCATCATTATTAACAACAGCAAAAACCTGTGTCGGAAGTTCTGCAATGACAGATCCATTTTTGTACATCATTGGGGTTGACCCAACTCCAACAAAAGTCGATCCCGGAGTGTAAACTAATTCTTCATCATTACTAAAGAAGTGATTGTCAATTGAGAATACTCCTGTAGATTGATTGAGAACTTGTGTATCTGCAGGATTAAATTTCTTAGCAAAAATGGAAGTACCATTTGATCTAAGTACAAAATCTTCTTTATCAATTCTATCCCCATTAATTGCAAAATATTGAGAAGTATTTACAGTTTCAATAGAGTTTCCATACTCAAGATTTGGTGCCTGATTTACGACATCAATGGATGTATAAAGACACTCACTAAAAGAATGAACTTTGAAATTTCCAGTAAAACTTGCATCTGGATAGAACTTAACTAAAACATCATCACCACTAAACTCTCCACCAAATGTTCCAATACCAGAAGTAGTATCAAATTCATCAGTTCCAGATAGTGAAAGGAATGAAGATTGTTGGACATAAATGTTAGATAAATCTTGGACCATCATAATTTGATGGATAGACTTTGTAGATCCAATGCTAACTTCAACTAAAGATCTTGATGCGTCAAAAGTATTTTTATCCAATGTCAAGAATGTTATTGCACTAGTCCCTCCAGCAAAATCGGATTGATAAATTGCAGATCTTTCATTACCCACTGGTTGATTTGGCAGGATATATCTATATGTTCCAACACCAACAGATGTTGTTCCAAATCCTACGACTCTAGTTTTTACAACAACATCTTCATCAGTATCATTATTAAAAGTTAAATTAACTATTCCAGAATCTATAGTTGCTCCAAATGACCCAATCAGTCCACTAGATCTTGAGAAACCTTCCGTATCAAAGTAAAAATCTGCAATACTTACATTAGTTCCATCATGAGTAAAGTATAACTCTACAAAATTTGTTTCATTAGATACTCCCTTATAAACTTGTGCATTAACATGTAGTGAAGTAAACTTATCAGTTGCGACTCCAATGATGGTTGAAGTTATTCCAACAGTAACTACTTGACTGCGAGAAGTTAGATCAATAAACCCAACTGACTGTGTTCCAATACCAATAATCGAATTATCAAACTTTTTATAGATATATTTAATATCATATTCGGTATCAAAAGCATCTACTGGTGTAAATCTTAAATAGGTATCTCCAAGTTCATCAGATTCTAATGAAAAATCACCATACTGCTCTCCATCTTGTGTAGTAAATCCAGATCCAACATTAACTAAAGATTGTTTCTCTAAAATAAGATTGTTTTCATTTACAGAATTTTTCAAGAAAACTAGATTAGTTAATTGAACTTGATTTTTATTACTAACATCGGCAACTTTAAAGAGATAATTGTTGTAAGATCCCAAGTCACTTACTTTTACTATGTTTTTATATACAAATGGATCTGATTCAAAACTACTAAACTGATTTTGGATATTATCTACTTTTAATACAATATTAGATTTGGATTCATTAAAATTCGTAAGTTTTTTATTTGCTAATTTTAAGAATTTTGATCTTTCATTAACCAAATCAACATCTTTTACAAAGTCAAAGTTATTGATTGTGTCTACTCTCTTTTCATCAATAATATCTCTCACAATTGTAGTTTGATTTGTAAAACTGGAAATTCCAATTCTATCATCATCGTCGGATATAATTTCTGTATCAGAGAAATTTTTAATTCCAATAGAGTGAACTAAACTATTAACAGGTGTTCTAATATCTTTCCATTGCTGTTTACTCTTAACAGAATAAGAAAGATTCTGGTAATAATCATTATCTGCAATAATCTGATAGTCTTCACTTAATTTGCCAGTTTCTGTTTCCCAACCCTCATTTTTTCTGTTTGAGAATTTAATCTCATACATTCCATCATATTCATCCAGAGATTCAATAGTTCCAAGGTTTCCAGATGTTTTTCCTTTAAGAACTTCATTGACAGATAAATCATAAGATCCAAATACCTTTAAGAATCCACTATCATCATACCCAGTAACTACCAAGTCTCTTTCAACATCATCAACAATCAAAGTTTCTCCAATTTCAAATGCTGATGATCTTAAAGAAATTGAAAATGTTGGATAGTTGTCTTTAGAAATGATAGTTCCAAAAGAATCTTGAATTGTTTTTGCAATTCCAGTATTAGTTCCCAAACCAACAATACTGAGAGTAACCTTATCTTCAACTAATCCTACATTATAATTTGTAACCGTAAAGAACTTATATCCATAATCACTGGAGTTAAATCCGTCGCCACTTGTACTATATTTTTGGATGCCTTCAACAAAAACTTCATCATTAACTGCAAATGGAGTCGTTGTGAATCCTAAACTTGGTGTCGTAAGAGTACAAGTAAAAATACCAGTATTCGACGAGTCAACTTTCGTTATACTAACACCATTAGTATTGGAAGTAGCAAAAAGTTCTGCGGATTGATCAGAAACTCCTTTTGGTGGGACATCAATATTCAAGTTAGTAATTGAGTTTCCTGTCAATATTGGTTTTATCAACCCATTATTTAATACTGTTCTTGTATCATTATTAACAACAACAATTTCGGGTGTGGTAATATATCCTGAACCACCTGATGTTATAGTAACAATACCGATAGTATTGGAATTTTTTAATTGAATTCTTGGAGATATGAAAGCTTCTGGTTGTAATGTTTTATCGGAGGAATACTCAAATCCTTCATTTATAATTCTAGTTTCTAGAACATTTCCAATATCATTGGATTCTAAAGAAACAAATAAATTATTACCATTAGTTGAAGTTACATCAGATAATACGGGAAGTTTTTTGTATTCAGATCCACCAGATAAAAGTTTTACTTTATTTGCTGGTCCTGATGCTGATGTTGAAGTTGTAGTATACTCCAACTTATCACATTCAGTTGAGAGATATGACAGTTTCTCTGGTACTTCTTGTAATGAAACTTGGAATGTAGTAGTTCCTACACCAGAGATTGGATACGTTTGATTATATGCACTATCTACAAACAAGATTTCAGAATAATTATCAACATCTTTATCAGATGTGCTAATATATCCAGATTTCTCTAAAGAATAATAAAGTTTTTCTGGGAATCCAGAAGAGTGATTGAGTGTATATGTTGCGCCAGAAAGACCTGTAGTTCCAACACCGACTGAACTGAAGATGCTTGTAGATCCTGTAGATACAAACTCATTATTGAAGTCCTGATCATAATAAACTCTGAATGCATAACCAGATAAAGAAGAATCCGAAAGATCAAAAACAAGATTATTATTTACTACAGATTCTATTCTAGGATTGATTAAAGAGAGAGTTTGTGAAGAACTTCCTGTAGAAGCAAAACTTACCACTGTAGGTGGATTTAGATTTGCATCCTTAGGAGTGTTGCATAATTTTACTGTATTTTGATCAACTTTATAGATGAAGTAATTACTTCCATCAAGTGGAGATGGTCTTTGATATCTTTCAACTGTGGCATTAGGAGCAGTATAAAAATCTACTTCATCTTCGGTGACATATAATCCAAATGGAGTATTTGATGAACTAAAATCACCAGAAAATGTGCCAATTTCTACACCAGTTGAAATGTCCCATGATGTTGATAATCTATAGATATGTATTTTATGATCACCTCCAGACGCACTAGTGAAATATAATAAATTTCCAGAAGAGTTAATGCGTATCTCAGCTGTTCCAGGATTAAACCCAATAGTTAGAGAAACACCAGAATAGGATGCAGTACTAATATCCCATGGGGTAGAGAGATCTAACTGATAGAGAAACTCCTGTGTGACTAAATTATACACCCCAGATACATAAGCCACCTTTCCATCATATCTAAAGTGAATTCCCTGAGGAGTCAAAGGGTCAGAAACTGAGCTATAAAGTCCTAAAGATGCAGGGTTTAGACTTATATTGTCATAACTTGCGGTACTAACGTCCCATGCAGTAGACATGGAATATTGAAGCAATTCTCTAACTGGAGATACTCCCATTCCCCATCCAAATACCCAGAACTTACGACCATCATCTCTAAAATAAAGACCAAAAGTATTTTGTTTATTAATTGTATAATAATTAGAAAATGTTGCCGTGCTTGGGCTCCATGGAGTCGAAAGATCCCACGCAACTACTGCTGTCAAACCACCCGAGGCATACGCACTGCTACCAGAGGTATACATCTGCGTACCATCTGGTTTGAAGTATAATCCTCTGGGATATGACTGTGGAGCTAATACTGAACTTTCATCATTTGCCGAAACCAAATAACCAAAAGTATCATCTTCATAATGAACCTTATCTCCAGTTTCTAATTCATGATTGCTAATAGTGATTTCATTTGTTACAGTACTAACCCCTGTAGAATTAAATCCAATCGGATTGATTTGAATATTCCCAGAAAAACTTCTATTTACTCTAACAGCAGTTGAAGTTCCAATTCCAACAGAAAGATTTGGTTTTACATTCAGTGCAATTGAATCTCCGGCAGTCAATCCATGTGCTGTTGATATCGAAACAGTTGATAAAATCTTCTCAACTATTCCTGTTTTCTGCTCAAAATTACTTTCAAAGTAGTAATCATCCGCATCACTACCGTTTGTGATAAAAAATACTTCGTCGGATGTAAGAGAAGTTTTTATACCAATAGTGCTTGGTGATTTATTAACTGCATATACTGTCGGTGGAAGATGAAAAGGAGTTCCTGTTGGAGAAGTGGAAATCGAAATAGTACTATTACCATTTGCACTAAATGTTAATTTTTGATTGGTTTGGAAAGGATGATCATCCAAACTAATCCTTTGAGTAGGAATAGATCCTGTAATTGTTTCTTGACCAAAAGAATAAGATACTTGATATCCCTTTCCAGCAGTCGTACCTAATCCAACAGATTCTCTTGGATTAAAATAAACTTTATCATTTACTTTAGATTCAAAATAATCTAATTTTTGATCTATAATAAATGTATTTGATTTTGCTGTTATTGCGACACCTACAGTATGTGTGGTGTTAGGAAGTCCTCTTTTTACTCTAAAAATGTTTTTATCTGAATATAAGTTAAGAACTTCAAGAGTTTCTGTTCCTATCCCAATAGTACTACCAACAGAAATTCCAGACGGAATTTGTGTCACATAAATTTCCGTTGTTGCAGCACCAGTTCCTGCAATCTCTGTAGTTATCCCTATAGTTGCAATACTTGGAACATCAATTTTAAAGTATCCATTTAATGGAGATAATGTAGATGTGGAGAATCCAGATATTGAAACATAATCATTGTCTGAAAATATATGGAAAGGTTCTATCGTTACTCTTACCTTTCCATCATTTCTCCAAGTAAATAAAGCATTATTATATGACTGATATTCTGTATCAATTTTATTAATAGTTTTTCCTTTTAGTTCCGAAATTTCTGCAGATATTCCTCCACCATTTGTACCACTATTATCAAAAGTTAAACTATCACCTACCTTGTAATTATCACCAGAATTAGTAATTTTTACAGATGTGACTGATCCTTCTTGAACAGATTCGACAGATATTTTTTGTCTCTTGATCTCATTACTTTCAATAATAAAATCATTATCTGCCTCTAATTCTGAAATCTTATATGGTAAAGTATTTCTAGAAAGTCCTGAGGAATTAAAATCAAATGTTTGATCTAATGTTGAATTTTCACTTAAAGTATTTGATCTAAAAGTATCTCCAATAAAATATGGGAATACTGGTTTCCCTGATACTGAATTTATTGATGCATAATACGCATATACTCCATTTGGAAACTCTTCAGTTTTTGCAAACCTTCCATTATTTCTATCAAGATCTCCAGTTCCGTTTACATACCTATAATCCTCAACAAAAAATCCCAAGGGGAAATCTGATATTGATGGTCTGTCATAAATGTTGGATGCACTTTGAACATAACTAGAAGTCATCGTTTTTGGATCAGAACTTATATTTTCTGGATCTATTGGTGCATATGAACCATAAATTGGATTTCCATCATATGCCCACCCAATGATTCCGGATGGATCTGATCCATCATCCTGAAAAGAATTTCTTAAATTTTCGAAATATCCAGTTACTGAATATGATAATTCATTATCAACATCTTCCAATATTTCGGTTTGTTGTGTTGATAATTTTTCGACATGATTAATCGACAAAGATCTAATAGAAGAATCAAATTTTTGATTTTTTCCACTTGCAGTAATTTCAATTGTACTGGAAGTCGAATATCCAATACCAGCATTGATTATTTTTATATCTGTTATTTTCCCTTCATTAGAAGTTACTGCTCTTAATTTAGCACCTGTTCCTGAACCTGTTGGGTCATGAACAACAACTTCGGGAACTGAAAAATAATCAAATCCACTAAATTGAAGATTAACTGCATTTACAGATCCATTAACTATAATGGGTGCAAACTGTGCATCTCTACCGTTTTTAACGGTGATAGATGGTTTTTTCTCAAGATTTAAGATATCAGATCCATATCTTGTTCCTGGTTCATAAACATAGATCTCCTTAATTTCTCCTTTGACAATAGGTGTTAAAACTACAGTATTGACTTGTGTTATTGTTCCAAGTCCGACTGTTGTAACTTCTGCAGATGCCTGAATATCGGGATATTTAAACTGCTGAAATCCTGTTCCGGTTGAAGTAAATTCTACAAAGTTTTCTTGTTCATAATTAGTGGTTATAGTTCCACCAATACCTGCGTCACATAATCTAAATGAATCATTATCTTCCTTTAAAACGTAATATTGATTTTCTGTTGAAATTCCAATTGAACCATATCCAGATTCATATTGATATTCTA
>Ga0213858_10000448_pt1 | contig 19714 bp, 30 predicted proteins | sample PICome_FD_160122 | JGI IMG/M metagenome (GOLD analysis project Ga0213858, IMG submission 160122) | Coastal seawater microbial communities near Pivers Island, North Carolina, United States - PICO245 | ecosystem: Environmental > Aquatic > Marine > Coastal | place: USA: North Carolina | collected... | reverse complement strand
GATTAAAGGGTTTTATATTCTGTTTTAGGTTTTTTAAAACTTTCGCTTTCATCTTCGCCAAATACTCCTAATTCATAGAAGCCTGTTAGCTTTAATACTGCTCTACTCATTGCACGTTTTTCAGCCATTTCTGCTACGTACCAACTATTAGTATTACCATCTTTGTAGTTTTCGCCTTTTAGCGCACTTCCAAAGGTTTCTATGCTTTTACCATTTTTTTGTGCAAGTGCTTTAAATACTGCAAAATTAGGCTCGCATTTTATTACTTCATAATTTACACTCATTTGCTCTAGTGCCTGTATCTTATCAATACCTTGTCTAGTAATAATGGTGTAGTGTTGATGCTTAAAAAAATCATCTTTTGTTAGGTTATACTTTTTGTATAACTCTGTTAGTTTTGTTTTATTCATTGTTATTGTTTAAATATTCTACTTCTAGTATTGCTTCTAAGTATTCTACTCTACTTTCTAATGCTTCTATTCTTGCATTTAGATAGTCTATTGTCGTTGGGGTTGCTGCTCGCTTAACGTCCTCGTAATGTGTCATAATTTATAAATAGCTATTCTGTAAAGTAATCAAAAGGACTAGATAACCTACCACAAAAAGTGTTTAAATCTAATATACTTCCGTATCTTAGTTCAGTAACAAATTGTGTTTCTTCTAGTTCATCAGTTAGTTTTGCTATTAAGTTAGGGTACTCTAAATTCGCCTTACTTAATTTATCCTGATATACAGGGTGTAATCGTTCTAATAAATTCATTTGTTATATGTTTTAATTAATGATACACAAATTAAAAACAAATAATTTATATAAACAAATTTTAAACAAACTTTTTTTTATTTTTTTTAACTTTTATCTATAAAACAAAAAAACCACCTTTTTATAGGTGGCTTAATCGTCTGTTAAAAACAGCATTAAAGAAAACAATAACAAAAAATCAGTTGGTTAATCAAATATACTATTTATTAGTGTATTAAGTATGTAAAGTTTTTAGGACTTATTAACTAAAAATTTTGTTTGTCTTTTAGTTCCTGTAGTTTAGTCTTATAAGTTTCAAATATTTCTAGCCATTCAGGGTCTGTTAATTTTAGCACCCCTCTAGATTTTTGTAATAGTTCTTGTGATAGTTCCTGCCCCAAAGCTATACTATATTCATATTGTCTACCATATTCAAATCTATTACACTTTCTACATTGAGCGTGTACGTTCCTTTCATCGTACCTAGTAATTAAGTGTTGTCTACCAATAAAGTGTCCTGCATCTGTTTCTGTGAAGTGTACTTTTTTACCACAAGAAATACAATTACAATAACCTGTATTATTATTAGCATCTCTACGTCTTATATACTCGTGAAATGGTTTATCTATTTTATTTTTCCAATATTTTAAAGTTTTCTTTTTTGCCATTTCGCTATTGAATACACTTCAGGTATCTTATATTTATTTATAAATTTATTTTTATTTATCTATTTATTTAGAAATATATTTATATCTATATATTTAGAAAACACTTTTTTATAATAAATGGTACAAAGTTATATATTTATTTTTAGAAAAAAAAGAAAAAAATTATTTTTTCCAATGTTTAGTTATTTTTTCAGCACTACGCATACCGAAATAACCACCATAAACTAATAATAATAGTGAAGATAAAAGGTCTATCCAATTAGGGTCTATTTAAAGCCCTCTAATGAACTATCTAAGATAATATATATAAATAGTGTAGCGGTTAAAAAAGCTAGCGTTAAGGGTCTTATATTGCGTGTTAAATAGCTATCTGTTTGGTTGTCGCTTACCCAACGTTTTGTAGTTTCTTGCATTTCTAACATATCGTACCTAAGTTCCTCTAATAGAAGTTCCTTATCTGCTTCTGTTAGTTGGGTGCTACCCTCTATTTGTTTGCTTAATTCCTTTAGGCTTTCAATACCTGTTATGCTACCTGCAGCATCTAATATGCTTGGTGCTATGTTTTTACCTTGTTTTACTAACCAACGTAAAGCATCGCCTACCCTTGTTGTTCCGTTTCGTTCTTTGTAGCTTTTTTTTGGCATAATTTATTTATTTGAATAGTCCCATCTAGCACGTGTCTTGCGTATATCGTAATGTACAAACGTATCATAAAGACCTAAACCACCTTGAAGCATAACACCAAAATCTATTAAATCTTCTATAATAGCATAAACCTCAATAGGTTTTAAACTCTGTATAGTAATATCTGCAGCTTTGCCTAATAAGTGTTGAGAAGTTTTTGACCCACCTACCTTTGCATTGTGTTTAGGGCATCTATAGGCACTATTTATTTTTATAGGTCTACCTAAATAATCCCTAAGCGTTTGTAATTGCCCTGCTAATTTTATTACGTTTTCGTAAACTTCTAAAGGCATTTCACACCCACACTTACAATCAAACTCACGTCTTTTAAAGTTCTTTGTCATTCTTTTTTTTGTGCGTTTCGTGTATCTTTTGAATAGTGTACACAATAGAAGCTAGTAGTAGAATAATCTTTAAACTATTTTCTACTGCAGTAAAAGAAATTCCTAAGCTAATAGCATTAAAAAAAGCTAATCTCAAATCTTGTACACTCATAACATTAACCCTTTTAAAAAGTTATTCCATTTAGCAATTAACCAAAATTGTAACTGCTCTATTTTATCTGCTAAGTATCTTAGTCCTTTTACCATTTTATTACATTTTATTTTCTAAATAATCAATACCATAAAAGTTGTGTAGTGGCTCTCCACTAGGCGTTACTGCATAGCTTTTCCAACCATAAGGGTGTTCTTCTATTCCGTTCCAAACTACATCTATTAAGTATTTTTCACTCAATACAGTTTCTTTAATTATATTACCCTCTGCATCAGTTTCACCATCTTCAATTACTTCGTGTCCAAGTCTTACTATTGCGTGGTTATGTGTTGGGTATTCATTACCATTTTCATCAGTATCTACTCCTAAACCTTTTATTTTAGTTTCAGCTTGTTCCTCGCTATCAAATATGTATTTTCCTACTTTTATCATTTTGTTAATTCTGTTAATTCTGCATCTGTTAGTGTATAATCATAAACTCTAAAATCGTCAATACTGTTTCTTGCGCCTGTATCTGCTGAAATTCTAAATTGCCCTAAAAGTATATCATCGTGGTCAAACGGAATAGATAAACCGCTTGTTACATCAGCTATTTCAGTACCATTTATGTATAATTTATATGTAGTGTCATTTATAAAAGCTACTGCAACCTTAATAGTATCCCCAACAGAATACGTAAAATTATAAAAATCACTATCATTATTTGTAGCATCACGTCTATAAACCGCTACTTGTGTACTACTCGACAAAAGAAACGCTAAATATTTATTACTTGCACCTCCATAAATACTGAAAATAGTATTTCCTACATCTTCTATTTTAGCCTTTGCATAAACTGTAAAAGGATAATCAGTAAATAAAGTATGGTTTAATAAGTGGCAGTCATCTTTTAATCTTGTTACTGTACTTGCTTCTGTTTTTATATAGCTTGTAGGATAGCTTCCTTGTTCTATTTGTGCGCCGAAAAAGTAAACTTTAGCACCACTATCAGAATTTGTTATACCATTGCCACCGCTCGGACTTACTCTAAACTGCCACGTTGTATCTGTACCTGTAACTACATATTTTGCACTACATTTATACCAACCATTACCATAATCTTCAATACTTAAATCACTTACAGTAAAAGTAGTTCCAAAAGTTGTTGTAGTTCCAACAACACCATTTTGAATATCAAACCACGCTCTCGCACCATTACTACTTCCATCAAATAATAAAAAATGAGCATATTGAGAATTGTTGTATTTAAAGAATAAACTTGCTGAATAAGTGCCTACACTTGAAACAGATAAGTTTCTATAAACATAACCCTCATTTGCATCTTCTGTTTTTTCATATAAATTACCTACTAACTCTCCATTAGGCGCTACAATATTGTTATTTGTAGTTGTACCCCTTATTGAAGTCCATTGACTTGCATTTTCTGAATAAGTAAAAAAGTTAGAACGTTGTGGCTCTAAAAGTAAACTTGGGCAATTACTATTATACCAATCTAATCTTGGTACATCTGTAAACGTTTCTACTGTTTTAGTTTCTGTTGTACCCTCTGTTTTTATGTAGTCAGATAAAGCACCCTCACTAACCATAGCACCCCAAGAGTAAACTTCTTGTATATAAGAAGCATCTATATAATATCCGATATATGGTATTAAACTTGCACCACCACTGTGATAATATTCTAAATCAAACCTTTGCCATTGCTCTGTTAAAGAAACAGTTAAATTAATTCCTCCACCACTTTGTAATCTAATTCTAAAATCGCCACTCCCACTAACACTTCTTAAATAAACTGAAAAAGTGTAATTACCTGCAGGCGCATTAATAACTTGAGCCATTCTTGCACTTGTTGATGATGAAAAATCTAATTTATCAGCAGAATTTGTACCATCAGGTGCTAAAAATTGATTTGTTGTAACAGTTACACTTGTTTTTGCCCAATTAACTTGAGAATAATCTTCACTATATAAAAGTACGTTAGTAATACTGCCACTTGTTTTAGCTTCCTCTATTAAACCATCTTTGCGTACTCTTGTACCTATTGACTGTCTTGTAAAGTCAAAATCTCCTGTAGCATCATTAGGCAAAATAGAATATACTTTGCCACTTTTATATCCACTTGGTATCAGTGCTAATTTAGGTTTACTCATTATCTTTCTGTTAATATTGTTGTACTATTCATATAACGCCAAAGTCCGTTAGCATACCATCTTAAAGTAATTTTATCATCTGCATCAATAGGTGCAGTAGTACCAAAATCAAAAGTTAATACCATACCCTCACTTGCGGTATAGCTTAATGTTTTAGAAGCTACAAAAGTATTTAAACCCTTATACACATATACTGTTGCGCTACTTCCTGTTGGTGTGCCATAAGAGCTGTACTTATTTGCTGTCATAGTAACGCTTGAAACATAACAATCAAAAGGCACAGGGATAGTACCATAAGCATAAGGGAACGCAGTAGTCATACCTGTATCGTACAAAGTCATAGTTGAAGTACTACTTTGATAGTGCCTCCAATTGACTACAAGTTTATCCTTATGTACAGGGTTTGCAGCTTTTTGTTTATCTAGCCTATTGCTATGTTTAGCTTTTATTATCTTACTTAGCATCTCTATATTGTTTGTAACAAATCGCTACTGCTTGTTCTTTGTTATACTCCTTGCTTATTTCTGCTACACACCTCATTATAAAATCGCTTTGCTTCTCGTTCGCTTTTGGTTTTGGTATCGGCATCAATATAGTTTTTTAGTTTGTTTAAGTTTGTTTGTTTTACTTTATACCTCATAATATATAATTAAAGCACCCACCCTCGATACGTTGTATCTGTATCAGGACTTATATCCTCATTTGTATTGCTTAAATATTCAGGGAACAAATTATTATTAAAACACAAATAATCTACTAAGCGTGTACTATAATAGTTTGCATATTCTCTAGCCTTTGATACTAAATAATCTACTTCGTTCTTATCTACGTTTTGTGCAGTTTCTGAACTATGTTTAAGTACAGATTTATTTGTAATCGTATAAGCTGCAAATGGTATATAGTTCATTTGAGCAAACCAAATTAAACAAGGTTGCACATAAGTATTAACCAACGTTAAGTAATCGCCTGTTAATGTATCTGCTATTATATCTGCGCTAATTTTGTTGTATAAATCCGTTCCTAACAAATTTTGTATATCTATTTGCTGCGCTACCTTTACAAATTGTATCATTTTATCTATATCAACGTTGCCATCAATAATAGAATTTTTTTTAAGGTCTTGTGTACTTATAAATAATGCTGTTGCCATACTAATTTTTAAATCCTATTTTGTTCCAATATTCAGCAGTATAACCTTTATACTTCATATCTTTAGGTGCTACAGGTACTTTTTGTGCATTAGCTTCAGGTTTAAAACCTCGTTTTCTAGCTTCTGTTGTACTTATAGCTTCTCCTAAACTCTTTGCACCCTCTTTACGTACATACGTTTTTCTTAGCCATTTATGATTGCATCTTGCACCGCCTTTGTAAAGCCATATAGAGTATGTATCACTACCACCTTTTCCAAAACCTGCATTTACAACTTTGTTTTCCATAGCTTCTATATCTTCTTTACGATATACTTTTTTAGCACTTACCATTTTAGAACAGAATTGTCTTGACGTTGCTTTAGTTCGTGCAGGTGCGTACATATAGCGTACTAAAAACTCGTTGCCCTCTTCTTTTGTTTGTTTACTAGTGCCATCTTGTTCACTCTCTCTATAAGGCTTTGCGCTTCCTGTACTTACAAACTCCCAAATTTTAGACAATAAACTTTTATCTTCTTCTTCTTCTTTTTTGTTTAAGTCGTTTACTACTTCGTCTAGTTCAGTTTCGTGTTCGTAATTTACCTCACGCTCATCAATTACTTCAAAATCCTTTAATAGCTCTTCTTCGTCTTGCCCTAAATCTATTAACGCATCTGCAATATCACTACCTAATTCATCAGGTAAATCTTGACTAAGTTTTACACCTGTTTCTTCTTCTCGTGTTTCTTCGTCTACTACATTTTCTAAGTCTGTAAATTCTAGCGGTTGTAACGTCTTAAAATATAGTTTTAAGCTAATATTATTATAAGCTAATATACTATCAAAGGCATCTATTAAAAGTGTCTGAAATGGTCTAATAACAGTGTTATCCATTAGAATAGAAGCGGTCTTTAATTCATCAGCATTATTACCTAGTCCTGAACTATCCTTAATACCTAATAGCATAGGACTTACAACTCTATGTGCTACCATAATCTTTTTACCACTTTCATCACTTAAAAATTGGTATTGGTTATGTGCATCACTTAGTTGTATAGGCTCAATAGTTGCTGCGCTTTCAGGGTTATCGTTAAAGGCTAAAATAAACTTACCTGCATTACTACTACCACTAAATTTTTGATATATTCTATTTTCTAACATTTGGCGTTCCTCTGCATTAGGCGTACCATTGTTGAAGTTAATAAGCATACTAGGTGCTAGTCCGTTAAGTATGTTGTTTAAGTGATAGTTAGATATTTCTTCTTCTAGTTCTGCATATTGTAACCCACCCTGATAATCAGGACTTGAATAGTATTTATATCCTGCTCTATAAGGTTTAACATACACTATCTCTATAGGCTCTTTAGAATATCCAAAAGCAGGTATTCTAGTGCAGTCCTTTACGTTCTTTACTTTTTGCCAATTATCTGAATAGTAATACGCTTCTATTTCGCCTTTATCGTTGCATTTTTCTGCTCTTAAATTCTCTACAGGTATATGTTCTACTCGCGCCACGCTTTTGCGGTCTTTTGAGTATATAACTTGCATTGAGCACTGACCCATAAGCTTCAAATCATAGCATAATTTTCTTACACAATCCTTATGAAATAATGTTATCATTCGAGCATACGCTTCAGGCTTTTTATTGCTATCTAAAGCATCTAAACCTTTGCCATATATCATTTCACTAATACCATTGATAATAGCATTATTTGTAGGACTACCATTATAGCGGTCTATTAGATAACTAAAATAATTGTTATCAGTACCATAACTTACCCACTCCTTATTGCTTTTTTCTACAATTTCAGGACTTGTATAGGTACTTAAATTAACTACTCTTAAATCGTTCATAATATAATATAATCGTTATCAAAACTATCTTCTTGTACATACTCATCTTTATTAATAGAGTAGTAATCGTTGTTAGTTTGGTTTATTGTTTGGTCGGTGCAAAATACTTTATCTTTGTATATTACACTAGTTCCGTTTTTTACTTCTAATATGTAAAAATCGCCCTCTGTTAATGTACCAAAAACCGCATCAAAACTCATATAGTTTTTATCAGTAGTTGCAGTTGGTGTTACACTTACATTAGTGCCTGTGCTTTCACTTGTTAAATTTACAGTAATTGCACCTTCAATATATTGTCTTGGTATTATCTTAAAGGTCTTATTACCACTTGTAGTTATTAGCTTCATATTAATATATAAACAAAACTAATTTATTTTGTATTGTATGGGTATAAAAAAAGGGTCATCTAAAAAGACAACCCTTAAATTTAAAACCCTAATTTATTATGCAGTTGGGTCTATTTGTGTTGCAGAAGCATCAGCAGTAATTACTGACCCTGTTACAAAATAAGGTGGTGCAGTTTCTTGTGCAACCGCTGTAATTGTATATCCTGTCAAATCTCCCATAGCTGCACCTGTTACGATAGTACCACCATTTACATCTGCTCCGTGCTCTAGACCCATCAAGAAATAGTTTCCGTTGTAGTCCTCAATAGCAATGTGTGGTCTTGCGTGTGCAATTAGTTTTAATTCTTCTTGTGTCGCTTTGTCTTGGAACGTCAAAGTTAAATTAAGTGTACTTTCGTAAAAAGTAGTACCATTTTCACGTGAAGAATTTATAGCAGTTTCTAGTGATGAATTACCTTTAACATCAAACTGATACCAATCAGGTGTACCACTAAAAGCAGTAATTTCACCTGCAGCGATAGTTGCATCGCCTAAAGTACCAAAATCAGCAAAGTAAATAGTTTTAATACCACCTACTGCGCTTTTGCAAGGTACTTTTCTTCCTGTAGTTAATGAACAAGCCATATTTTTTAAAGTGTTTTTAAATAAAAAAGGGTAGGGCAAATTTCCCCACCCCTTTCTACGTTAGTTAGTTAATTAATTTTAGTTTGCAGAGTTTACAATACCATAAGTAACAATATCCCCAACTTGAGCATATTGTACACCTGCAGTAAATCGCATTACTACTCTTACGTTTTGGCTTCCATCAGTTTCTGCCATATCAATAACTCGTACTTCGTTCATATCAGAAAGTAATCCTGTACCAAAGAACAAGTTAGATTTTTCAGCAGCAATAGCAGTGTTATCAGCTAAACCTGCAGTAGGGAAGATTTTGATACCATCAAAAAACAAGTCAGTTAAAACTTGGTTATTTGCTTTGTTATCATAACCATTTGTAGCAGCCTGTCCACCTAAGTAACGTACATACGCTCTGTAGATATTTTGTGAAACGTAAATGTGTAAATCTTCTTTACCATATACTGCGCTAGGTATAGCATCTACGATTTTTCCTAATTCGTCATCGACGTTTGCAGCAGTAACAGTAGTTCCTGTAACTTCGTTTCCTGCAGGCAAATCAGCATCTGCAGCTAATAAAGTAGAAAACCCATCAAATTGCCCTGAAGTTCCTGTATCACCTGACCAAATGTTACGCTCTGTTCTATCAGCTACTTTTGCAGCAACGTGAGCTAGTACAAAATCAGAGAAGTTTGCAGGTAGATTATCGAAAGCAGAGAAGCCCATTTGAGCAGCTTCCCAATCGCTATGCAAATCTTTTTTACAAATGTCCAAATTCACTTGGAATTCTTCAGGTTGTAGGATTTTTTCAGTTAAAGTTAAAGTACCTTGTCCTGTTTGAAAATCACAGGTAGCATCTTTAACAATTGCATCAGTAGATGCTTTTTTAAGTACAGACTTAAATTTTACATTAGGCATTACAGAAATACCACCTTTATCTAAAGTATCAGCAGATAAAAGGGCTGCAGCAATATATTTGCCTGAAAATTCGCCTGCATAAGTTGAAGTAATTGATACACTCATTTTATTTAGTTTTTAGTTGTTTATTAGTTCGTTTATTAATTAAATTTTGCCATTACTCTATCTAAAGTACTCATTCTTCTATTTTGTGAGATATTAAATTTAGATAGGTTTTGTTTTGCTTCAGGGTTTGCCTGTATTGGCTCTGCAGCAGGTTGGTTTAGTTCCTCTTGTACTTCTTCAGGTACTTCGCTTAGTTCCACTTTTTCGTGTTTGCAAAGTTCCTCTGTAATAAGGTTTCCTAATTCCTCTGCGCTTAAATCCTCTTTAGGCTCTAACATAGACTTAATTTCTTCTAACATAGATTTAACCTCTGCTAGTTCTTCTTTAGTAGCGTAACCCATTTCTTCTTTTTCTTCTTCTAATTCCACATCTTCAGATGCTTCTACTTCTTCAGCAGGTGCTTCTTCTTCAGCTTCTTCAGTTTTAATTTCAGAAATTAAACCTTCTTCGGCTACTACTAAAATACGTCCATCTTCTAGTTGGTATTCTCCAACAGGAACGGCTACTTTTTCATCTTCGGTAACAATAAATACTTCGTTACCACTTTCAAACGCTTCTGCTTCTAAAACAGTTCCGTTTTCTAACGCTTGTTGTTCTAGCTTAACCTCTTCGGATAAGTTTAGAACTTCTTTGATTTTACTAATCATATCGTTTGTGTTCATATTAATATATAATGGTTAAAAATTAATTTTGCATTTTTACGCTTTCTTCTGTATAATAAACCACTCGCTTCCATCACTCCAAATCTTTATACCCTCATAGGTTTTGTTAATTTCATAGTAATTTGATGAGCCATCTAGAGTATCACTACCACTTGGAGTTATATAAACTCTTGTGTTTGTGTTAAACCCACCATTAGAAACAAATCTTATTGCTCTATTTGTGTTATCCGATGCACTAGGTAAGTTTAAAGTCATATTACCACTCGCACCACTCCACGTTAATTTAATTAACATAGCTTGTTCAAATATTGAAGAACTTAAATTCACTGTTTGCCCTGCTTCAACAGTTAAATTATAAGGCACTAAAGTATTCTTTATCTTATTTACTGTTGTTTGTTTTGTTTCGCCACCCTGTACAGCTACTAAAATTTCAGTACCTACTAAAGCGGTTGCGCTATTTAATTGTGTAATTTTTTTATCTGCCATTACAATATTATTTTACTGTTATTTTCTTGTAGTATATAGTTAGTGTTTTCTTGTAATAGATAATCAAATTGTTTTGTTGTTGTACCTATTCCCTGCGCTCTTAAACTACCATCACAACATTTAATAGAGTAGGTGTTATCTTCACATAAACACGCCCTACGCCCACCTTTTGGACTTGTTCTACTAGGTGTAAAAAACTTTCTAAATCTCATTTGCCTTGCCCTCTATTTAGTTTCTTATAGTTCTTACTACTCTTTAATTGACTAGTTTTACTTTTAGCGTGTACGCCTTTACGCCTTACTTTTTTGCGTTCTATTTTAACCGCTACTTTACGCATCTAATTCTTTTAGTTTGCTTTGCGCCCAACGTAAACCTGCTTTACCACCCCATAATAAATAAGAAATAGTACCACAAGCGGTTGTATCGTTTTCATCATAGTATTCTTCTGCTCTAGACAAATAAGAATACATACGCTTAATAGTTTCTACACTAATAGGTTTACCTTGCGCTAATTGTTGTGCTCTTATCTTACCAACCTGCGTTGCGCATTTGTTGTTTACTTTTTCGTTTAGTTCTAAACCTCTTTTTGCGTTGTTCTTTACGCCACTTGGATAATCGGTGTAGCTTTCTAAAATCATCTTTTTACCACCCTTAACACGCTTATCATTTTTTATAATAGCACGTATCTCGCTTAGTAAATATTCTGCTTCGTCTTGGTCTATTTCTTTTAATAGTTCATCACTACTAAAATCGCCTAGTGTTTTGTCTTTAGGGCGTTCCATTTTATCAGCAAAATAACCCTCTATGCTAAACCCTTTTACTTTACCTGTCTTTACAAACTCGTTCCAAATGTTATCATTATTGACCTTAACACTTCCAACCCACGTGCCTAAAGGTAAATCCATACCATACTTTACGCTTTTATCGTGTACCTTATCTTCTACTATCCAACTTTCAACTAAACTAAGTCCGTTTATTTCGTATTGGTGTTCTAAGGTAGAATTGTTTTGTTTGCCTTGCATCAGGTACATTTGACTAGCTTTTAATACAGTATCTTTTGAAAAATATATATAATACTCATCTTCGCCATTACGTCTATATATAGGCTTGTTAGGTATTAATAGCGCACCCATTAAGATACGTTTTTCTTTATCTACCTCTGCTAGTTTAAATTCTTGTGATTTTAAAGCAATAAAATCTTCTTCTATTGCAGGGTTTTCAACTACGCTAATAGCTTCAATACCTATTTCTTGTTCTTCGTCTAAAATTAATTCTACTATACGCATATTATTATATAATGTTTTTTATTAATTTTTGTATTTATAGTGTCGCACCCTCAACAATATTGTTTTCTAAACTTTGTGCAGTAGTAACGTCATTAGCTACTACATACGCTTGTACAGGTTGTTGGGTTTGACTACCTACCGCTTCAGCTAATTGGCTTGTTTCTGTTGCACCTACTACATTAAAGCTAGGGGGTTGAGATGCTGCGCCACCTGTTGTTGTTGGTACGCTTGCGCTACCTTTACCACTACTATCTACGCTTTTAATTGCAGCAATATTTTTAGCTGCTACTGCACCTGCTAAAGCAGCCTGTACTACAGGATATGCAGGGAAGAAAGTTGTTATAGGGGATTTTTGAGCAGTAGAATAAGCATTTTGCACACCCTGAACACCACTAATAGTTGCACTAGCTACTGCTAAGGCTTTTCCTATCTTACTATCTTTACCTGCTAATTGTGAAATTTGCGCAAAAGTGTTTGCTGCATCTCCTAGCGTTTGTTGTTGTCTAAGTTTGTCTAGTTCTGCTTTTTTATCGTTTTCTTTTTGTTCTACATCAGTTCTTAACCCTGCATAGTATTTAAGCACTTCTAGTTTTTGTTCTTCACTTGCATTTAGCTTATCTAATTCTGCAAGTTTCTTTTCTTCTTCTAGTGCTATTTTTTGTAGTTCTTCATCTGCTTCCTTTAGCTTTTGTTTATCTCTAAAATCGTTTCTTATTTTATCAATAGCATCTAGTCTAGCTTGTTCTTTTGTAGCTGCTTCTTCGTTCCTTTTATTTTCTGCATCTATAATAGCTTTTTGTGCTGCAGCTTCTTCACGTCTTGAAGTTAATAACTCTGTACTTAATCTTTTTTGTAGGTTAAGTCTTTGTGTTTCTTTTTGTATTACCTCTGCTTCTAAGCGTGCCTGTTCGTCTAAATCCTCTTTATTACTTTTAGTTAATGCGTTTTCAGTTCGTTTAGCTTCTAGTCTTAATTGACTTACTGCAATCTCTTTAGCTGCTAGTTCATCACTTACCTTACCTGCTTCTTCTAAAAATTTAATACGTTCAGCAGCCGTAAACTTATCTTTATTAACTGCTTTTTCCCTTAATTCTGCTATTTTCCTTTCAGCTTCAGCACGTTCTACTACTAAATTCCTTGCTAGTTTTTCAGCTTGCGCCCTTTGGTCTGCTATCTTTGCTGCTGCGCTTGCATCTGCAGCTATTTCTTTGCCAAATTCTTTAACTGCATTTGTGGCTTTGTCTATACTATTTTCAACACCTGTAAAGCTATCTACAAAACTACTACCTGCCTTTTTTGCATCTTCTAAAGCTGCTTTAAATTCACCACTAAATACATTTTTTATTGCACTACCTAAAAAACCTACAGTATCTAATATTGCCTTAAACCTATTTGTTATATTTTCAACTAAAAGATTTTTAAAGTTTATTAAGGCTTGTTTAGGGTTTTCAAAAACAGATATTATACCCTCACCTAAATCTGCTAATAGGTCTAATAAGTTCCCTGTAACACTTCCAATAACACCTAGTATTTTAGCAAATTTATTTTGCCCTTCTTCGCTTCGTGTAAAGGCTTGTGTTAAGGACGTAATAGCTATTATAAGTGCACCAATTCCTGTAGCTATAATTGCACCCCTCAAAGTTTTAAAACTCGCTATAACACCACCTAAACCGCCTTTTAATGCTTTAAACTTACTAACTGCACCGCCTGTAGCTTTGTCTACTGTATTACCCATTTGTTGAGTAGATGCACTAGTTTCTTTAACCTCTTTATTTGTTTCTTTTAGGCTTTCTGTTAGTTTGTCAATACCACCTGCAGCCTTGACTGCATCAACATCTATTACTATTTTCTTTTCTATTGCCATTTTATTTCTTGTTTAAGTGCTTTGTAACCCTCTTTTAGTGTTGTAGGTAGTTTATGTTTACCTTTTGCTATACGTATATTTTCCGTTTCGCCATCTACGTATTTTAAGCTATCTATTATTAGTTTTATCATTTCTTACAATTAGTTAGTTGTTTCAAATGTATCTGTTATTGGTGCATCAAAGTTTGTATAACTAGCTTGTATCCCTAGCTTATATGTAGTACCACTTTCTAAAGGACTAAATTTATAAGACGTTCCTACCACAACATCAACCTGCCCATCATCTACATATAAATTATATCCTGTAACTCCACTAACTGCATCCCACGTTAAAGTTATACTACTAGCATCTTTACTAAATACTGTAGGTGCTGCAACTCTAGGCGCGTTTGGATTTATACCATTTTCTAACTCGCTTATGCTTTGTAGTTCTGTAATTAATTCTAAATCACTTTTATTTGTAAGTAGGTTTGTTTGAATTGTGTTTATTTTATAACTTCTTCCATTAATAATAAACCTATCATTTAAGTTGTATCTTAAAATTATATGCAAAGGCAAATAAGCACTTACATTTAATTTCCTACCTTTAGCATCAAAAAGACTAACTATGTAATCTTGGTAATAAGTTTCAAATAAATTACGACCTGTAACCGCTAATTGAAATTCATCATTTTCTTGCCCAAAATTTAAAGCAGTTCTATTACTAGCATTTTCAAATATCTGTGATGGTCTTTTATAGTTTGTTGGTGTTCCTGTATAGTTTTGTAATTCTAAATATCCATCAGGGTCTGTATCTTTAATGTAAAGTAGTAAAGGCTGTCCTATTGTTGGCTCAAATTTTTTATCTAACATTGTACCCTGACAAATAGGCGTTACTGTTGTATCATCAGTTTCAAACAAACGTTCATACATCATTTTTTCAAAATCAACCTCAACTTTATAGCTTCCACCATCCCACGCATCATTTCCATAACTTTCTTCAGAAAATGGTAAAGATTGAATTTCATCAGAAAATTGTACTAATTGACTTTTTTTACTTTTGTATTTTAATAATATGTTTTTAAACTGCAATAATTTTGAAACGCTACTTTTACTAACATCTACATACTCTGTTATATCGTAACGTTTACCTGCATTATAAAAGTCTTGTAATGGCTCTACTACTAATTCATCATTACGTTTAAATACAGTTAAATTAAACATCTTAAATAGGTTAATAAGAAAATCAAAGACTTTCATTTTAGGCATATTTTCGCCTACTCTAAAAGTGTTTGTAACGTCATTTGTTCCTGCATTATAATTAGCTGTTGATATATTGCTATAAGAATAATTATATGCTGTTCTAGACTGCAACCTTACCTCAAGAGTTTGCGTCATTGAAAACGTGTTTGTACTTTGTATTTTAAAAAGAAAATTATAGGGGTTTACAAGTCCATTAGAAGCAAAAACTTGTGCAGCATTTGTATCTACTGTTTGAAATGTGAAAGTTTGGTTGCCTGTATATTCTTGTCCAAAATAGTTATATTCTTGTCCGTTAATTACTGTTTGAATAGTTGGTGTATACGGCTCTGTACTAGTTGTTGTTATAGTCCAAACAAATTGATATCTAACAAAAATATTAGTATTGTTTAAAGTTGGTGTAGATAGTATTGAACTAAAATCTAAAGGTCTTTGTTCTGTACCACTTGCATAAGACCAACTATTATCAGAAGTAGTTAAGTGCAATCTATTGTTTACCTGTAATAAACTCCCACCCTCATCTGCGTTTGATATATAACCCTCGTTTTTATGTAACCACAAATATAGGTTATTAAATTCTTCACTATTAAAAAACTCACTACTAAAGGTTATACCTAAACCTGAATTTTCAATAGCTTCTATAATTTTCTTAACCCTTACTGCAGGTTTTACATCTATATAATCTAAATCGTTTGTAGTGTTAAGTTCTTTATATTCTCCACTAGAGTTTATTTCAAATCGTTTACTATGCGTAATAAGAGGTACTACAACATCATCAGGCGCACCACTTTCAGTTGAGGTAAATCTACTCCAAATATTTGTAGCGTTATATGTAAAGTCCATTGAACTATCGTAATCTAAACTACTTAATAATAGTTCTGCTAGTTGGTCTTTTAGTTCTACAGTATCTCCAAAAAATACAACCTTATAAGAATAGGGTACATTGTCTTTTAAGTCTACACTATTTAATCTAATTTTGCCTGTCTTATAAGTAACACCATTTAACTTTATTTCTGCACTCGCTTTGTAACGTGCATCAAAACCATTATCTATTTCATAATTGTAATAATGCTTAAATAGTTTGTTATTTGTTTTAGATGCAGGTAAATTAAATTGCTTACTAAAAGCAGTATATATTTTGCTTATATCTCTAACGTTTTGTATACTATCAGTTATAGATACGCTTTCATCTTTGAATAAATCTACTCTAGTGTTGTTTATGTATAGTTCTATTATCTGCATTAACGTATATTGTTTATCGTGTCAAAAGCAAAATCTATTTGTATTGTATAGTTTATTAGTTTGTCGTTTAAGTGTGTTTTATAATTTAAACTAGAACTAGATACATTTATAGGTAAAGTCTTATTATTAATTTCAATCCAACAATCTTCGCTTAATTGCATCTCTTTAAAAACCTCATTGTATTCTTCAGGATAAAACCCTGTATTTAGAGTTAGTTTTTCAGTTCCGTTTTTAGTTAATATTTTCTGTTGGTGTCTACTCCTATCATAAGCACCATTAACAATTATATTACGCTTAAATTCTTCTTTTGTAGTTGTTAGTGTTTCATTGCTACGCTTAAAAAACCATAAATCTTGCAAAGCACCAAACTTGTTTACAAACGTTACTTTATAGGGTTGGTATTTACATTCTTCTATATTTTCTACTGTTAGTTTTATAACACCATCAGTAGTATCTACATAAATAGTATCAAAGTCAAATAATGTAAAGTCATCTACAAACTCCTGTAAACAAGCACTATTTTCAAATGTACCACCATCTTGTATTACTCTATTCTCATACTCATCAGCACCATTAACGCCATTTGTAACGTATTCTATTTGTTCATCACTTTCAGTACTACTAGTAACTGCCTTTGTATATATTTGCTGTCCGTTTAGTTCGTATGTAACTTGTGTAGTCTTAGATGTATCTACAGGTATTGTAGCAGGTGCATCATCTAGCTTTACTATTTTAGTGTTGGTTTGTAATAGTCCGCTATCGTTTTGTGGGTTTGCATCATCTTCATAAAATCCATAACCATAAAACCCCCTTAATTGTACTATACCTTGACTAACTTCTGCACCACCACTTACACTCCTAAATATTTCGTAATCAATCCAAAAGAAATCACTTGCGTAATCTCCATCAAAATCATTGCTAAAATAGTCCTTTATAAGTTCGCTTATTTCAAATGTTACTTTGTCATCTATTGCATTACTAGTTAATGTATAAGTTGCAGAACTTGGTCTATCGGTTGTTTGCGTTCCTGTATATATGTATATATCAATCCTATCTGTAGTTAAGTTGCTTACAGTATCGTATATATAGTATGGACTTCTTGAATTTATTTTGCTCATTTCTCTTTAATATTCAGTTGTATTTGTTTTTCTAGACCTATTGAATACGCTTGTACTAAATCATCAGGCAAACGCTTAAAAGCTGCTTCAAATGGTTTTGTAAAAAATAGACTTGGTTTAATACCTTTTTTATAAACCGCTCTAGCTATTAAGTATTGTAAACTTTGTCTACTTAAAAACTTACCGCCTTTGCCTCTTGGTGCTATTCCCTTTCTTACTATCCATTTATCGAAAGCCTTTCTAGGTGGCATTTTAGTTGTATAAGAATAAGGTGTATTGTATTTTTTTTCTGTACCACTTACACCCCTATCCTGAAACGTACCATAATCAGCCATATTAAACGCTAAGGACGTACTTTTAGCACTCTTTGATACTTCGTACCCTAAACTATTATAAAGTTCCTTAGATGCGTTCTTTTTACCCTTAGTTAAGTTGCTACGACTTTGTTGTATAACATATTTAGCAAACTTATTTAGTTCATCTCTTAAATACTTATCTGCTAGCATATATCAATATCGTTTTTAACAAACACATCAAACGTTGCACTCCAACCTGCTAAACGATTATCAAACCTTTCATAAAAAGGCTCTAATGTAGCATCACCATCTAATTGGTATTGGTCGCTATATAGCGTACCCTTTCTAAGCACCATAACAAGTTTATTAAGTACTGCTAGTTGAGTATTTAGTATATCTTGTTCGTTATTATTACCTCTAAATATATCGGTTGTAGCTTCTTTGCTTTCATCTACTATATCCATTGCTAGTACACTAATATTAAACGTTAATGTTTGTTCTTGTGTACTCACACTATTAATTATAATATGGCTAAGTGGGAATATACTTTGCTTTGCTAGGTCTATATCGTATATATCACCTGTAGTAACACTATTTACATTTACATCAGCTAGTAGTTGGTCTTTTATAGTTTCTGTTAGTAGGTAAAATCCCCTTATTCCTGTTTGGCTCATTCTGTATTATTTAAACTTGCTTTTTATTTGTCTTGCTTCTAGTTCGTTTTTTTCTTTTGTGTATGTTAAGTATGTTAAGCACTCGTGTACACCTAGTTTAGTGATATGTTCAAATTTTGTAATATCTCCGTTAGATAGTCCATAGATTGAATTGTACCACCCCCATTTGGTTGTGAAGTTAGATACTCCGCTAAGGTCTGCTCGTTCTTCTTGTCCAAAGAGTTCAGCATAACTAGTGATAAGTCCCTGCCTAAATTGTAAAAAAAAACAACCGCACCTAAGACCGCATCTAAAGGCATATCCTTTGCTATTTCGCTATTGTTAGGCTCATAGTCCTTTATGGTGTATCTATTACCTTTGCGGTGTTCTATTGGTCTGTATAGTACGTTTACTGCTCTATGTAAATTATCGTTATCGCCTATAAAAGTATCTAAGTCTACATACTCACCAAAACTCATATCTTCAAGACTTGGTATAAACCCATATTCTACACCATTCATTTTAAACATAGATATAAGTTGATGCTTAGTATCAAACATATTATTTATGATACCACATATTTCTACTATATCAGTTGCTTTCATATTCCTTACTACTACTTCAGGAACGTTACAAAATATCTCAATAGTCTTTAGTTGTAGGTCTGTTTCGCTTAAGTCTTGTAACTTTGCGTATTCCTGATATTGCCCTAGTGTTATTTCGTTTAGGGTTGTTGGTATTCTTAAATTAACATTCATATTAATATATAAACGTTTTTAAATAATTTTAGGCATAAAAAAACCCCTGCGTTTTGCAAGGGTGTTGTGTTTGTTTTGTGTTTTTATTATAATTCTTGTTTAGCTTCTAATAATAATTTAGCTGCTCTAATCATCTTTATGTTTGCTCTGCTGAATTGTGTAGGTGTAGGATTTCGCTCTTCAGCATTATATTCTATATCAAAAGTGTAATCCTTAAGCATATTAGAAAGTGTTTTGAAAAATTCTTGTTCTTTGTTCATAATTTTTAGTTTTTGTTATTGTTTTACATTACAAATATACAACATTATTTTAATTATAAACAAATTTTAAACAAAAAACTTACGAAAATTTTACGAAAATTTTTTCCAACAGGTTAGTGAACAATATACTTACCTCTATTTGGGTTTTGTAA
>Ga0213858_10000447_pt1 | contig 19747 bp, 35 predicted proteins | sample PICome_FD_160122 | JGI IMG/M metagenome (GOLD analysis project Ga0213858, IMG submission 160122) | Coastal seawater microbial communities near Pivers Island, North Carolina, United States - PICO245 | ecosystem: Environmental > Aquatic > Marine > Coastal | place: USA: North Carolina | collected... | reverse complement strand
TTGTCCTTTATTCGTATCGTATGGAACTTTACGCATCTCCTCAAGGATATCTTTACAACTTGCACACCGTAAACCGAAAGGAAGCTAGGAAAATGTGGAGAAGAAGAATCAAAGAGCAATGGGACAATCAATGTGCCTATTGTGGTTCAACTGAAAACCTAACTATCGATCATGTAATTCCAAAGTCAAAAGGAGGAACTAATTTTACACAAAATGTTGTTTGCTCTTGTCTATCCTGTAATGGATCTAAAGCAAATACCGAATGGCAAGAATGGTATTTAAATCAAGACTTTTTCCAAGAAGCAAACAAACGTAAAATTCAGGACTGGATAGGACATCAAGAGGACGGTAAAGTCAAGTTATATCGTTATAAACCTAGGAGAAATTTTATCCCAGGAGCTGCATAATCCTATATAAAAATTGAATATGTAACCAAGAGCCTATAATCTAGGCTCTTTTTTGTTGCATATTAAAAAATATCTGGTATAATTATACCGTTTGGAGGAATTCTATGTACACAATCTATTCAAAGTACGGTTGTCCTTATTGTGACAAAATTAAAAACATCATGCAACTCGCAGAGCAGAAGCATGTTGTTTATGAACTTGGAACTGACTATACCAGAGAAGAGTTTTATGAAGAGTTTGGAAATGGATCTACATTCCCACAAGTAATTCTTAATGCTGGTGCGGATGATTCAGTCAAACTCGGTGGGTGTACCGATACCGTTGCATATCTGAAGGAGCAGAAAGTGATCTGATGAAGCAAAAACTAGCAGAAGTCTATAACCTTATTGATGGTGCTGTAGATGATGCGTTTTTGAAACAGAACTTAAATCTAAAGTTGTATGAATATCTAAAGCAAAACAACTTTACTAAAGATGATTTGGGTGAGATACTACATAGTCCTAGTGTCAATAGCATCTCATCTATAAGTTCTGACCTAGCAGATTATATTGAAGGTGGTTCTGATGATGCCCACAAACAATTGCGTGAAGCATATGGGTATCTGTCAAAACCACTTGCAAGAAAAGTGAAGATATACCTTGACGGAATGGTAGATGATGTTATAAGGTACAGAAATGACAAAGGCAAAAGGATCAAAAAGAGATCTAAATAAGACAGATATCCACGTTGACCGTGGATTAGAACTTATGTTAGAATCAGGGAGGGAGATCGTAAAACCAGAAGAAAAGTCATTTGAATTTAAAATCAAGTTATTTCAATTTGAATTGACTTTCGAGATTAAGAAACGTTCTCAGGGAGTAGATCCATGCAAACAGCAATAGTCGCTATCAGTATAGTGCTAGGTTTATGTGTGCTAGCACTAGGTTTAATTATTGGATTCTTAGTGAAAGAGAACTTGTATTCTTATAAAGGATACACCCACCCAGAGATGTTTGACCAGAATGGAAACATCTTACCAGATGAAATTTTAGCAGTACGATTTGAAAACAGTTATGACGACTACTACGAAACGGAAGACGACGAAGAGTAACCCGATTCCCGATCTTCCCACAAATGCCTTTATGCATGAGATCCTTGAATTGGTTTCAAAGCAGAGGAGCAATGCAAAGAAGGTGGAAGTTCTCAAGAAGAACGACTGCCTTCCACTGAAGACCATTCTCATCTGGAACTTTGATGAGTCTGTTCGTTCATTACTTCCTGAAGGTGAAGTTCCCTATGGAAATCTTAAGGAAGATGTAACAGCATCTGGTAATCTTTCTGATAAAATTAGAGCATCGGGTCAGATCAACAATACTGTTGCTGAAGAATCACAGAGAGCAAAGAAGACATCCATCCGAAAAGAAGCAGAAAAGTTTTATAACTTTGTTCAGGGTGGAAATCCCTCTCTATCTTCTATCCGAAGAGAAGTGATGTTCATCAATATTCTTGAGGGTCTACATCCTGAAGAGGCAGAGATTTTAGTTTTGGTTAAGGATAAGAAACTATCTACCAAGTACAAGATTAGTCTCGATAATGTAAAAGAAGCATATCCAGATATTAATTGGGGAGGTCGTAGTTGAAGTTCGTTATTATTCATGAGGACTGTGATCCTAAACTAGCAGATGACAAATCTCTACCAACTAACTCATACTTGGTAGAGTATGTCCTCGATAAAACAATCCATTACGATATTGTAATGGCAAATAAAAAGGTAGATATTTTTGACCATTATTATGACTTCTATCGTCATGACTTTCTAACCTTCAATCAAACTGAGGGAAGGATTAGTCCTAAATTATATGGTTATAAAGCACCATCAGACAAGAAAAAGAAATGAGCAAAGGATTCGGTGGCTTCACAAACAATGACGTTGATGATTCCAGAGATGGAAAAGCAAAGATCACGATTGATCAACGTGAAGTCGATAAACTTATGAAAGAATATAAGGGCATCAAAAAGTATATGAGATCTGCATTATTTGAAGTCAAGAAACTTGATGGAACTGAGACATACATCAGTTCACTCATTGAGGAAGCAAAGAATATCGATCTCTAAATAAACACGTGTCTTGACAAGTCGTCAAGATGCGTATATAATCCTGAAATATGAATGATCTTATTATGGATTACAAACCTTATAGTCCAGAGTGGCACAGGTATAGGTACTTAAAGGAAGCAATCGATAAGTATCTCGATGATTACATTGACAATGAGATAATTGTTAATGACATTCTAGACATCGTATGTGTCCGTCAGGAACGAGCACATGCAGAGTATCACAAATTGGAAGACCTTGAGTTAAAACTGCGGGACTGATATGCTATCAACTCAATACAGGCTACGACTAGAGTCTATTTGTAGATGCATTGCAAATAAAGAACAAGTGCCTCTGGAAGATATGATCTGGGCAGAGAAACTTGCCAAGAGACATACAACTGCCAGGGACTGGTTGAACAAAGCACGTCGTCAAGCTGCTCAAGATATTGAAGAAGGTAGCATCGATGATTTTATGAATAGGATGGGATTAGGTGATCCCGACCCATCCAATTATAAAACGGGATTCGATGGAGCAGATGACATCAACGAATGGTTCGGAAGAGACAAACCTGATGACTGGAGGCAACGTGACTGACGATATTATTGTGAATATGGATGGTGGTGTTGGTGGATCATGGAAGGTCAATAAGATTACACCTGAGACCTATGAAAAAATGAATGAAGAGTTTGAAGAAGAAGGTCTTGCGTTCCGAATTAAAGTTCCCACTCAAGAAGAAATTGATGACTGGCAGCAAAGAAACTAAATTGAATATTGCTAAGAACTTGGCAGAAAAGATTGCTGAACTTTTGGATGCAGAGGTTCATTATTCTTATTTGCTTGATCATAAAGGTGTAGAGCAGAGAAAAATTTCAATCACATACAAAGACCAATGAAACAAGCACTTATATATTCAAACGGAAGTCAAGAATCAGAAAGAGCAAAGATGGTTCTTGAAGCATGTGGTCAGGATGTAAAAGAGTTTATTCTTGGTGCTGACTTCAGTGACAGGCAGTTTCGTGCTGAGTTTGGTAGTGAGGCAGAGTATCCTCAGATTGCCATTGGGCTCAACCATCGTGGAACGTTAAAAGAAACACTCAAATACATGAGCAATTCTGGAATGTTTCTTTAAACTGTATCACAAGTTACAAAAGAACTTGACTATATAGTTTGTTCGGTCTATAATGACCATACGTTCATCCATATGTTAGCACTCCTGCTGGCATTCACCCTTGCCCATCATGATGACGGCAATCCTTACGGATGGCACATGTCGTGTGAAAGGTTCCTCCAAAGACGAGCAGAGATCCAAGCAGATCCACACTTAGACCTACGGTCGAAGTTGAATCTAATTGGGTATCTCAAGACAAAAGTGGAAGGTGAATGTACTGGATTGTATACATAGGACGCAAGTAAGTCGCGGAACGGAGCGTTCATCCCATGTTTGAACTTCTTCTGTATACAACTCTTAGTTGTAGTCAAGCCGATGCTGTTATGTTTCGGATTACTACAAATAAGCATCTAGATGATGAACTTAAACTGGAGTTAGTTGAGACCCTAAAGGACTCAGCACCAGAATGTGATTATTACTGGGACGCAAACGACTGAAGGAACGGGAAAACGGATCCATCGCAAGATGAGAAGGTTAATTTCACCTAGTATTTCAGGAGTAAGACAAATGAACACACTCAATCTAATCAAGAAGCAAATCGAGAAGGCAGCTGCACTTCACGATGCTCAGATTACTCACACTTCATATCGTGGTGTGAAGTATGATTGCAAGCAAACTGGTGAGGAAACTCACGGAGAGTTTTGCTATCGTGGTCGTACCTACGTTAAGTGAGGCAATCATGGAAGCACTACAGGTAGTTGGGATCCTATCCCTAAGTTGTGTTGCTGCTATGTCATTGCTTTACGGTGAACTAATCCTATTACAAAAAGGTTAGGTAAATGCTGAAGATCAGATTTCAATATGATCTTCCAGAATACGATCCATCGAAGCACGATCCAGATAAAGTCTTCGGATTTTTAACTTATCGTGGTATACATTATGCCAAATGGATAGATTTAAAATCACGAACTGACAAAATCTGGAAGTACAAAAAGTGAGGACCTGCTTGACAGGTCCTTTTTTTATGAGTATAATTAGTACAGTAGATTTCGTGCTATGGAAAAGGACAAATTGAAATTGATAGTAAGGAACCTAGAGTTACTTGTCGAATCTCTCAAGTCTGAAGTTTACTCAGATGTTAATGCATATCAAACGAAGCAGGAGAACTTTGATGACCCTGCATCTTACTATGCACAAATCTCAGATTATGATGAGATTTTCAACGATGATGATGGATATCCAGACTGATGTATGAAGAATTAAACTGCTTTGAAGAAGCACTCAAACACTTTGGCACAAGAGTTGAAGTCATCACTGCCATGGAGATGTCGAGAAGGATCTCTCCTGAGGATGCTTATCAGATGATTAAGGATGAGCTGAAAGAAGTTAAAAAATGTCGTAAGCAATTTAAAAAAGATGAATGTTAAACTGATCTCTGTTACACCTGATGCGGAGAAGAATATTGCATATTGTGCCCGTGTAAGCAATCCCGCAAATCAAGAGAATGAAAAGATTGCTGGACTACTCAAGTATTGTATCAATCACAAGCACTGGAGTATCTTTGAGATGGCATTCATGACTCTGGAAATCAATACTACCAGAGGTCTGGCAGCTCAAATTTTGCGCCACCGTTCATTTACATATCAAGAGTTTTCCCAACGGTATGCAGATTCATCTCTGCTTTCCGATAAGATTCCAATGTTTGATCTACGTTCTCAGGATACAAAGAACCGTCAGAATTCTATTGATGATGTCGATCCCTTCTTGAAACAAGAACTAGAGATTACTATTAATAGACACTTTGAGAGTGCTATGGATATATACAAGCACATGCTTGAGATGGGAATCGCAAAGGAATGTGCCCGCTTTGTACTTCCTTTAGCAACACCAACAAAAATTTACATGTCGGGCTCAGTGCGCTCATGGATCCATTATATCGATCTGAGATCTGCTAACGGCACACAGAAGGAGCACATGGATATTGCTAATGAATGTAAGTGTATCTTTGCTGGTCAGTTCCCAGTGATTGCTGAAGCACTTGGATGGACTGAGCATAATAAATAAAACATACACTAGGTCTTCAGATGAAAGTAATACCAAAGGTTGATTATTCTACCGTTGCTAAACTTATTGATGATGGTCACATTGTTGCCATTTATCAAGGTAATGATGAGGGAGGACCACGTGCTCTAGGAAATAGATCATTCCTATTCAATCCACGTATTTACGAGATATGGGCGCACGTCAACATCCTCAAGAAGAGAGAATGGTATAGACCTGTTGCTGGATCTATTTTGCTGGAAGATTTTTCTGAATGGTTTGATAACGGAACCATAGAAGAATCTCCATTCATGACATATGCAATTGATGTAAGACCAGATCATGCAAAGAAAATTCCAGCAATTATCCATAAGAATAAAACATGCAGAATTCAAACTGTGCGTGAAGAAGATAATCCACATTACTATAATTTGATTAAGGCATATAAGGATTTGACTGGAGTTCCTATTGTTGGCAATACATCTTTCAATCTTGGAGGTGAACCAATTGTTCACACTTTGAAGCAAGCATTATCAACACTAGAAAGATCATTATTTGAATATCTTTATCTTCCAGAAAAAGCAACCCTAATTTACGCAAAGAACGAGGTATAATAAATGTATATTCTAGGAGTTAATATATCTCATGAACCATCTGCTTGTCTTCTGAAAGATGGTGAGATTGTATATTTTTCTGAGGATGATAGACTGACTGGTGTTAAAATGCCTGAGGGTGATTTTAACGAACTCTTTGAACTTTATGATACGAATGGTGGATTTACTGAGGTTTACCATCATACTGATGCAATTAAAAAATATACATCATGGATTGATTATATTGTCTTTACTTCTTATGGTAGAGACAAAGCAGAAGAGGATGAAATTATCAGATCAAATATTCTTAGGGCACTTCAGAAAGAAGGTATTTCTTTCAATACCTCTATGATTTTTGCTGACAATCATCACATTTATCATGCAGCAAATGCATTCTTTGCATCTGGTTTTGATGATGCTGCAGCACTAGTTCTGGATGGTGGTGGTGCTTATGATGTAGAATATAGAAAGGAAGAAACATATAAGCATAGTAAATATCCTTTTAGAGAAATTGAAAGTATCTTTGATTGTTCTTATGACAATCTTTTCTCTACAAAATTCAAGCATTGTTCTATGCTAGATGAAGAGGAAGATGAAGATCCTGATGATGAAAGAAAAATATTTTGGAAGAGAAATAAGAATGAAATTTACTCCAGAACAAAGAGTTGTGGAGACTTATTTAATATAATGTGTGCTGTCTTTGAACTTGGTGGTTCAAATGAAGCAGGTAAATTGATGGGTCTATCTGGACACAGACTTGCATCTGATTCATATAAGCAGAATTATCATATTCTGAGAAACTATGAAAAGGACAAGTTCATCTTTGTGTGCGACTGGTTCTATGAGAAGGAAGGTGTTTGGATGACAATCGAAAACATCCAATCAGCAATGGAAAACTTCATAGAGGACAATGATGTTAAAACTGAATTTGAATTACCAGATCTAGATACCTATCTCTGTGCATCTCTTGCATACAAATTACAGGAAGAAACCTACAAGCATACCTGTCGATTAATTCAAAAGACAATTGATGTGACTGGTAAGAATAAGATCGTATTGTCTGGTGGATATTTCTTAAATTGTGTGAACAACTATAAATACACAAAGGCATTTCCAGAAGTAGAATTTTTTGTTGATCCTATTCCCCATGATGCTGGAACTGCAATTGGTGCAGCAAAATATCTATGGTATGGAATGACAAAGAGTAAAGAGAAATTCCCATTTAAGCATGTTTATTTTGGACCTAGCGTATGAAGATTAGATATGATGTTACTTATGATGATGTTGTTGAACTGATTTTAGATAAAAAGATAGGAGCAATACATCAAGGTAGATCAGAAGTTGGACCTAGGGCATTGGGCAATAGGTCCATTTTATTTGATCCACGAATTCCTAATGGAAAAGATATAGTCAATACTGTAAAAAAGAGAGAAAGTTTTAGACCATTTGCTGGATCTGTCCTGGAAGAACATGCTGACAGATGGTTTGATATGATTGGTCTGAAGAGTTCTCCTTATATGACATTCAATCTTAGAGTGAAAGAAAATATGCAGAATTATATTCCTGCTATCACTCATGTTGATGGAACTTGTAGGATACAAACAGTCAATAAAGAAGAAAATTTTCACTACTATAATCTAATTAAAACTTTCTACATCAATACAAAGGTTCCAATCATACTAAACACATCATTCAATCTTGCTGGTGATCCGATAGTTGAAACTGTAAAGCAAGCAATGGCATCTTTGAAAAAATCAGATTTATATTATGTTTACTTCCCTGATGTTGATATGTTGGTAGTCAAATGAAAAACTATAATGTAGTATGCTTCTCAATTAGTGGACATGAAGCAGGTGTCACCATGATCCGTAATGGTGAAGTTCATGAAATTATTTTAGAGGAGAGACTTTCTGGTAAGAAGCATGATAATTCACTCCTTTGTGTTTTCGATCCTGTTCTAAAATTTCATGAACAGTATGGTATCGATGAGTTTGTAATCACTAATGGTGATGATAAAGATATTGGTGATATTGAAGAGATCTTAAAGAAATTTAAATTAGATAGCATTACAACAAGCATCGAAGCTGATGAGCATCATCTTTATCATGCTGCCTCTGGTTTTTATGCATCAGGATTTGATGAAGCTGCTGTGATCGTGATTGATGGTTGGGGTGCTGACTACAGAATTGATGCTCTTATGGAATTGGCAGAGATTGAACTCTCCGATGAAGATAAAGAGAATGCTCAGAAGTGGAGTGACATCATGTTCTTGGAGAGCACTTCACTATACTATGCAAAGTATCCAAATGATTTTGGATTGCTCTATAAAAATCTGATCGTTCCTGCACCATCACCAAGAGGATTTATTGAAGTCAATTTCCCAAATAATTTCTTTGAGATGTTGACAGATAATGATCTTATCGATGTCAATTCTTGTTATGATATTGGTGTGATGTATGGAACTGTCACATACCATCTTGGATGGATCAGGGATGAGTGTGGAAAGACAATGGGTCTTGCTGCATATGGTGATCATAATGATGACTTACCATCATTCATTCTTGATAATGGAATGGCAAATATGAATGTGTTCTATAGTAATAGATTATTCAACACAACAAATTTCCCTCAACTTAGGCACCATGATGACTTCCAAAAGAAAGCAGATCTTGCATGGGAAATTCAAGATTGTATGGAGAAAGTTTTAGTTATGAGAGTTCAGCAAGTTCTTGAACTAAGACCAGATACTAAAAATATTGTATTCTCTGGGGGTTGTGCATTGAACATTTGTGCAAACTCAGTCATCCAAGAAAAATTTCCTGACATTAACTTCTTCATTGATCCTATTGCAGGTGATGCTTGTCAGTCTCTTGGAGCAGCAAAGTTATTTTACTATGAGGCAACAAAATCTACAGAGAAGCATCCATTTAAAAACGTTTATCTTGGAGTTAAGCAACCACCCAAAGGACTTTTGAAAAGTCAGATTGAATATGAGGTTGCAAAAATAAATGCATTGGGTTATAATTGATCTGTATTTGAGAAAATAACATGAAAAGAGCGTTAATTACTGGTGGTGCGGGCTTCATTGCTCACCATCTTATTTCACAGATTCTGAAGAACACAGACTGGGAAGTAGTTACGCTAGATCGTCTAGACTTCAGTGGAAATCTTAATCGTCTTCAGGACGTTCTTAAAGATTTTTCTGCTGAGGATCGTTCTCGGGTAAGGGTTGTATTCCATGATCTAAAAGCAGCAGTGAACCCACTGATTGCTGCAGACATTGGTAAGGTTGACTACATCCTTCATCTTGCTGCTGGTTCTCATGTTGATCGCAGCATCGAATATCCCATGGAATTCGTCATGGATAACGTTGTAGCAACCTGCAACATCCTTGACTATGCCCGTGGTCTAGATCATCTAGAACGGTTTATTTACTTCGGTACTGATGAGGTCTTTGGTCCTGCACCAGACGGCATCTTGTATGAGGAGAATGATCGTTACAATTCTACTAACCCATATAGTGCAACAAAGGCAGGTGGTGAAGAACTAGCAGTTGCATTCCATAATACTTATGGTGTTCCTGTCTACATCACTCACACGATGAATGTCTTTGGGCAACGTCAGCATCCAGAGAAGTACATTCCAATGTGTATTAAACGTGTGCGGGATGGTGAAACAATTACCATTCACAGTGATCCAACTAAAAAAATTCCTGGTTCACGACATTACATCCATGCTGAGGATGTTGCTGATGCACTTCTATTCCTACTTGGTAAGAATGTAGAATCTTACACTTGGGGTGGTGCAAAGTGTCCTAAGTTTAATATTGTTGGTGCTGAGGAACTGAACAACCTACAACTTGCACAATTGATTGCTGATGCTCAGGGCAAGGAACTTAAGTATGAGATGGTTGACTTCCATTCTGCACGTCCTGGACACGATCTACGTTATGCATTGTCTGGTGAGAAGATGCGAGCAATGGGATGGCAACCTAAAGATATCCGTGATCGTGTCAAAGAAGTTGTTGAATGGACACTCGCAAACGAACGTTGGATTAAGATCTAAATAAACTACACTCAGTGATAATCATGGCAACATATCCTGTAAAACATAAGGAGACTGGTGAGACCAAAGAAGTGAAGATGAGTATTCACGAATGGGATCAGTGGAAAATAGATAACCCAGATTGGGAACGGTTCTATACTCCAGAAAATTCACCTGGATTGGGACTTGAACCAGTTGGTGAGTGGAAAGACAAACTTGTAAAATCCAAACCAGGATGGAATGAAGTTCTTGAACGAGCATCAAAACAACCTGGAGCACAAAATCTAAAGATCTGATATGGCTAGACGGAAAAGAAACAACGATAACGTTGGTATTAATTCGGAGTATCAACGTCAGGCACTTAAGGGTAAGAAACCAATCAATAGTGATCACCTTTTACCTATTGAACCACTCACTGAAAATCAGAAGAAGTTGTTCAGTGCATATGAAGAAGGCAAACACATTGTTGCTTATGGAACTGCTGGCACAGGTAAAACTTTTATCACCCTATATCATGCAATCAAAGAAGTTCTAGATCAATTTACACCATATGAAAAGGTGTACGTGATTAGGTCTCTTGTAGCAACCCGTGAGATTGGTTTCTTGCCTGGAGACCATGATGATAAGTCTAATCTCTATCAGATCCCATATAAGAACATGGTCAAGTACATGTTCCAGATGCCTTCTGATGCTGAGTTTGAAATGCTCTATGGTAATCTAAAGACCCAAGGAACAGTTAGTTTCTGGAGCACATCATTCATCCGAGGCACTACATTCGATAATGCTATTCTGCTTATTGACGAATTCCAGAACTTGAACTATCATGAACTTGATAGTATTATCACACGGGTTGGAGACAACTGTAAGATCATGTTCTGTGGAGATGGTTCTCAAAGTGATCTAGTAAAGACCAACGAGAAGAATGGTATCGTTGACTTTATGAAAATCCTAGAGCAAATGCCATCAGTTGATATTGTTGAGTTTGATGCTGATGATATCGTAAGATCTGGTCTGTGTAGAGAGTACATCATTGCAAAGAATGAACTAGGTATTCTATGAGTTTCAAAGTATATTATTGTCCTCAGGACTTTTTTGAAGAAAATACTATTAGTGTAGAAGATCCATCTATCCATAAAGAATATACTTACAGTGATTGTCCAGTCTGGAAACACAGACACAATAGAACATTCATTGGATATTCACCATGTACATTCCGAATGGGTGTGGACGATGATATGCTTTGGTACAAAGTAGATGACGAAGATGTAGTTGAAATTCCTTTTGGGGAAGAAGAGTTTGCTGATGACATGGTTTACTATGTTGACAGTGATATGGATCATGATCAACCAGTTGTTCAATTGAAGTTCCCTAATGCACACTTCTGGACAGACTTTGATAATGAATATGTTTGGTTTGAATTTTTAGATCATCCAGAGACAGCACTCAACAATAACTTTATTGCTATTGGTGGGTGGTTTAATATTGGAAGTCATCCCAGAACTACATCTCTCGCACTCAAGTTCCAAGATGGGTCAGAAGATATTTACATTGAGAAGGGAGATCCTCTTTATAGAGTAAGATTCTATAGTGAGAATATGAATGATAAATTCACTCTTATAAAGAAAGAAGTATCAGAAGAACTTCTAGATTCGTTTGAAGAGAGAAGAGATACTCTTGTTAAAGATCCTAAGTTTATGAACACAATTTTATTTGATAAAGATGCCAGAGCAAAATGCCCTTTCCACAATGTTTAATCACATTGACATAGACCTACCAGAACTTAGTAGAGAAACTATTGATGGAGTTCGTTACTATACTGTTCCAACCCATGAAGGTCCACTCAAGTTAGTATCTGTCACATCAATTACCAGTCACTTCAATCGTGAGACTTTTGCGAAGTGGAGGAAGAGAGTTGGTGAGGATGAGGCAAATAAGATTACTAAGAAGGCTACAAGTCGTGGTACTGATATGCATACCCTTGTAGAAAACTTTCTTCGTAATCAAGAGATGCCATCTGGTTCTGTTCAACCATTGTCAGAGTTTCTGTACTTACTTGCGAAAGATGACCTTAAGAGGATAAATAATATTTACGCTCTTGAAAGGTCCCTATATAGTCAGTACCTAGGTATTGCAGGAACCGTCGATTGTATTGCAGAGTTTGACGGTGAGCTTTCGATCATAGACTTCAAAACATCTAAGAAACCCAAACCCAGAGAGTGGATCGAAAACTACTTCGTGCAGTGCTGTGCGTATGCGTGTATGCTTCATGAATTGACTGGTCTATCAGTCAAGAAGTTCGTAATTATTATGTCTTGTGAGAACGGTGAAGTAGAAGTATACGAAGAGTACAATAAAGAAAAATATATTCGTCTATTAACTAAGTACATCAAAAAGTTTGTCGAAGATAAACTTGCTTGACCTTTAGTATACCTAATGTTATAATATACACATGAACTGATTTTTATTATATGTTATCGATCTTTTCCGATGTTATGCCTAAGAAAGAAAACGAAGAGTTAGAAAAGGAACTAGAAAATAAATTCTATTCACAGGCAAAAGTATCACAGGATATTGAAGAAATCTATACTAAGAATTCTGATATGAGTTACATTGATAGTGTAATGTATTTCTGTGAACTCAATAAGATAGATGTTGAATCTATTCCTAAACTAATTTCAAAACCGTTAAAAGAAAAAATTAAATACGAAGCAATGGAACTTAACTTCTTGAAGAGAAGTAGTAGAGCTAAACTCTCAATTTGAAAATCGACCTTTAAATCCATTTTAGGTCGAAAAAAAATCCCCAAAAATTTTTCACGCGAAGGGTTTTTCAAAAATATTATGTTGAAGATGACTCCATTTGATTGCTATAAAACTTATCTTGGTTTGAAGAATCATTTTACAAAAGATTCTTATGACTATCATAAGTATTGTGGTAAAACCCGTGCCTCTCTTCAGTCTTTCTACAAAAGGAAAGATCGGTACTGGTTTGAGAAAATTTCTAGACAGAAGAATGATGATGAAGTTAGGGACTTTTTTGTCTCTAACTTTATTTCATGTGATGATCCACAGACCTTATGGATTGGTGAGATCATTCGTTCTGGTCAGATGAATTATACTAAGTGGCAGAAGAGGAATCAATCTCTGTCGTATATTTTCAAGGAGGAAGTACAAAGTCTCGTTGAAAATCAAGACTTTGATGCCTTGTTTTCTGTAAAGAATGGTCATCCAACCATTTTAAAGAAGCATTTGTGTGGTGATATTTCGATAGAAACACTAGTAATATTGGAAAAGATCTTAGGATATAAGAAGCACTTTGATAAGTCTTTGAAGGATCCAGTATGGGAATTAACTAGTCTACGAATTAAAAAATATATTCCCTTTCTAAATATCGATGTCTTTAAATACAAAAAAATACTCAAGGAGATAGTGTTATGAGTTTCTTCGACTCAGAACTTGTGCAAACTGAGATGCAAGAAATCTCAAAGTTACAAGAAAAAGTATATTCAAATGTGTTTACCTTCCCAAGTTTAGATAGAGAAGGTAAACTCAGACATATCAATGATCTTGAGACTCTTATGGAGAAGCAAAAGATTCTCTATATGAGACTTGCATTGTCTGATGATCCCGATGCACTGAATATGAAACTAAGAATTCAGGACTCCGCATCGATGATGGGTTTGCCAGAAGACGTTGACATGAACGCACTCTTTGCTAACATGACCAAGTTGGTTGGCAATCTCAAGGAGCAATTAATCAAGGAAATTGATTGACACTAAATAGAATGCCTGCTATAATTGCAGAGCACACAAGCCACAATACAAACACACCGAGGTAATCCGAATGTCCTTTTCAAATCTAAAGAAGCAGTCTTCACTTGGAAATCTTACTGCCAAGTTGGTGAAAGAAGTAGAGAAACTCAACACCAACAGTAACTCCGATGACCGACTGTGGAAGCCAGAACTTGATAAGTCTGGCAATGGTTATGCTGTCATTCGTTTCCTTCCTGCACCTGATGGTGAAGAACTCCCTTGGGCAAAGATGTATTCACATGCTTTCCAAGGTCCTGGTGGTTGGTTCATTGAGAACTCTCTCACCACTATCGGTCAGAAGGATCCTGTCTCCGAGTACAATCGTGAACTCTGGAACAGTGGTAACGAAGCAGACAAGGAAACTGTTCGTAAGCAAAAACGTAAACTGTCCTACTATGCCAACATCTATGTTGTCAAGGATACTGCAAATCCTTCCAATGAAGGTCAAGTCTTCCTGTACAAGTTTGGTAAGAAGATCTTTGACAAGATCATGGAAGCAATGCAACCTGAGTTTGAAGATGAGCAAACTATCAATCCCTTCGATTTCTGGCAGGGTGCTAACTTCAAACTGAAGATCAAGAAGGTTGCAGGTTACTGGAACTATGACTCTTCTGAGTTTGATCGTCCTGGTGCTCTTCTGGATGACGATGATGCACTAGAAGCACTGTGGAAGAAAGAGTATTCTCTTGCTGCCCTGGTTGCCGCAGATCAATTCAAGTCTTATGAGGATCTGAAGAAGCGTCTTGACTATGTTCTAGGTAACAAAGGTACTCCTCGTTTCCAAGATCAGGAAACTGTAGAGGAGGAAGAGGAGTTCCGTCGTCAGAACCGTGGTGAAGAACCTTCCTTCACTCCTAAGTTCAGTTCTACTCCAACTCCAACTCCTCACCCTGCACCTGAACCTTCTCTGGAAACTACCACAGAAGAGGATGATGCACTCTCATTCTTCCAGAAACTTGCTGAAGAAGAGTGAGATGGACATATGAGAGGGTTTGTTTAACCCTCTTAGTTGTTGCAACTTATTATAGTTTAATATTTAAATAGATTCCGTATCTTTAAGGGTTCTGCTGATAAAACCAGTGGAACCCTTTCTATATGACATGATTTCTGCAGTATCTTCAAATACAAGATTTAAGTATTTTGGTTTTAAGATTTTGATTGTTCTCTTTTTCTCTTGAATTCTCTCTTCATATGCATAATTTGTGACTGCACTAGCACAATCTTCAAGAGTCACATGCTTGCCTATAGTTTCTTCAAAATATTCAAACCTAAAGTTTTGATCAACTTGTAGTCCTCCTGGCAGTACTACTACACCATCAACATTTGTTATGACTTTAGTTTCATAGTGATGAATTTCATAGATTGCTTCATAACTTCCATACTTTTCTAGTAAATGTTCATTATATAATCTACTTGGCATGGGCCATTCTTCTTGGATATTTAAAATATTATTAGTAATTAATATCACCCAGTCCAAATCTTCTTCACCATAAACTTTGAACGCAACATTATCGGGTCTTTCATCACCCACGATAAAATAATCCTCAAAAAAGATCATATTAGATGCAATATCTTCTCTGAGTTTTGCTCTTCTGAAGAGATTTTTATTCTGAAATGTTCGTCCTGGGGAATTTAATTCCTCAAGATTTTGATAGTTTATGTTTGGTAATCTTTTGAAATAGTTTGCCATGGTTAGAATCCGATTTCGTCGAGGTTTGGTGCTGTTTCTTCATAATCATCATAGAATAGTGGCTCTAGTTCAGTAAATGATAACTGCATTTGATATGCAGTCATTGTCCCTGCAGTATCATTAAAAGTCATGTAACTTCCATCGGGCATGTAATCTACATTACAAGATTTTAATGCAACTACTTTAGGTCTTCCGATTGATTTATGGCTATGTTTTTCATCAGCAACTCCACCTCGATGGTAAGAGATTGTGTACACATTAGGTGCCAATAAGAAAATATTTGTTTTTTCTTTTCTTACAGTCATCGATTGCTTAAACATTCTAAGAATTCTTCTCACCATTTGTGCTTCTGATGATTTTCTTGCACGGAACGTATATGTAAAACTAAAATTTCTTAATTCTGGTTTATTGAATAATAAAACTAAATTTGGATTTAGAACACCACCAGAAGTTCTGGATAACATATTTGTTACTCCAGCTGCTTCTTGAGCAAAATGCGTTTGAACGTATCTCCTTGCTACATCATTATTGTTTCCAAGTGTTTCATACGCTTTATTCAATACCTGATCTAATGCACCTTCTCTGCCTCCAATAATTCCATATGCGGCTTCATATGCAATAGCTTGAAACGGATTTACTTCATTAGTACCCCAACTAACAGTATTACCATCAGCAGCACTTTGAATTGGTAAGTAACAAGTTCCTTCTGGAGTTCCTAACTTTCCATTTTCAAATCCAGAGAAAGCACCATCATCAGTTTTAAATGTTTGTGGTTCATATCTAAATGTTTGAAATTTTATATAATCTTGATATAAGGCTTGCATTTCCTCAGGATAATACATTGTGCCAAAGACAGATGAATCTGACTTGAAATCTAATCTTCTACTAGAGCTACTAGATTGCTCACTATCATTTGATTGACTATCATCAGCGTCCTTTGTTTTTGGTTCTTTATTATCTTCTTTATCAGCATCTGTAGTATCAGTATCTTGTGCTTTGTTTAATCCTTGACCTTCTGCCTGCTGTTGACTTAAATTATTTTTATTTGCTAGATCTTGTTGATTTTTTGGACTTAAATTATCATTTCTTTTTTGTATACCAGTTTTTTGAAGATCATCAGTTCCACCATTTGCCATGGCAGCATCTAAATTAGATTGAGTTACATCTTTGTTAGAATTTTGAGCAGCTTCTAGTAGTTTAGAATTATCCGTAATCTGAACAATTCCATTATTTGCTACGTTACCACCATTACCAATTACTGATTCTGATCCATCATCATTGGTCACAACAATATCATACTGTCCATTATTAGTTACAAGTCCTTCCTCATCAGTTGGGAACTTGTACTTTACAGGTATTTTAACTTCTTTATTTTGAACTCTAGAACCTTTACTCACATTAACTTTGAGTTTTAGTTCGTGTTCTTTCTCGGATTTGTATGCCATCTAATAGATGCTGTTATTCAGCTATTTAGGATCGTTTTTTGATATGGTATGGATCTCATATATGTAATTTCTTCATTGTACACACGATGAACCTTACCAATAACTTCTTGCCAGGTATAACGTCTTGGCATATTCAAGTGAAAGTTTAAACCAGTAAATCCCCAAGATTGAACAGAGGTGCAAGCAATCAGAGGATGTTGATCGTAAATAATATTGGGTGTTTTTGCGAGATAAACAAAGGTATAATAATTTCCTGCCTCTGGTATGAATTCAGATTCAGTGAGCACTTCAAGAATTGCAGTCATGTAATCATCAGGATCAGAAAGAGTATCAATTAATTCTTCTAACTCCGCAGTTCGATTCATCTCTTGATACCGAGTTCGTTTTCTGTTATGATTTTAAATTCAAGTAAACGATCAGCACAGAATTCTGTTGCTGCTTTCCATTTTGCTTGGTTCACAGCATAGGTCTTCACTTCATACAACCAAGATTTTGTTCTACGTTTTGGTTTAGGATTTGGTTGTTGAGTTTGCTTATGTGGTTTCACTTCAATCACATACTTTTTAATTGATCCATTCCTTTCACGAACTTTGATAAAAAAGTCTGGAAAGTATTTGTGAACCCGATTATCAACAGGAGAACGATAAGGAATCCAAAATTCTTCACTTCCCCATTCTAAAATATTTTCATTACTATCACACCAGACACAGAACCTTCTTTCCCATGAACTTCTACAAATAATATTGTTCACATCACCTACATACTTTTGGGGATTGGAAGGTTTATATCTGCTTTTGATGCTTTCAGACATCTCTTATACATAGTATAACAAAGTATCTTTATTTATAGTGTAATGGCAACCACAGGACCAAAGTCTTTTCTAATGTCCGAAGTGAAAGCTAAGATGGGCAGATATGCCTCCACTAACTTTTATCATGTATTTTTTACTAGACCATCTGCAGTTAGTGGTAATGTATCAAGATATGGAGGAACTAGATATCAAAATTTTATAGATATTGCTTGTATTGATGCATCTTTACCAGGATCTACTTTTGCAACTCATGAAGCTACAAATGATTATACTGGAATTACTGAAAGACATGTATATCGTAGACAATTTGATGGTAAATTAGACTTTACTTTTGCAATTGATAGAGAATATACACTTATAAAATTATTTGAAGCATGGATGGGATATATTGGAGGTGAAGCTTCCGATGGTTATACTAATTACCGAGCAAACAGTAGTTATAGAGTTCCCTTTATCGATGAATATGCATGTAATGATTTCACACTTGTTAAGTATGAGAAAGATGCGACCATTGTTGAGAAAGGATACTCACCAACAAGATTGGAATATCATTTTGTAAATGCATTTCCAATTTCTATTTCAAGTATGCCAATATCGCAGGGACCAACTGATTTACTTACAATGACTGTAACAATGGATTATCAAAAATATTGGATTACCAAAGTTGATGGTAATGGAAAAGGTGCTACAGGATCTAACAATAATACTGATAAAGTTCCTGAATATGAACTGAAAGGTAGTATTGATCGTGACCTCTATGGTAAAAATGGTGATATTCCAAATTATGGTGACAATAGTTATGATGCAGGAGTAGAACTGAAAGGTAGAATTGATCCTAATGCTACCTATGGCGATTCTCAACCAGTACAACCAAATAACGATCAACCTCAAATTTCAAAAGATCCACCAAAAGTTAATACTGACACTTCCTTCCAACCTAATGCGATAACTGATGAGGATAGAGCTTTAGTTGAGAAGGAAAGGAGAGTAGCTAAAGAGGGACTTGACTTCTATTAAATCCCTAATAAATAAATACAACCTGAATTTTTCATTTGGTTTATTATGCCATTACCATCAATTGCTACACCAACATTTGAGTTGGAATTGCCATCAACAGGACAAACGATCGAGTACAGACCATTTCTAGTCAAAGAAGAAAAAATTCTTCTATATGCATTGGAATCTGAAAGTCAAAAGCAGATCAGTAACGCAGTCAAAACGGTCATCAAAAACTGCATCAAAACAAAAGGTATCAAGGTAGAAAAACTTCCAACCTTTGATATTGAATATCTGTTCTTAAACATTCGTGGGAAGTCTGTTGGAGAAGACATTGAAGTTGGTCTAATCTGTCCAGACGATGGTGAAACCACTGTTACTGTCAATATTAACGTAGAAGATATTGAAGTGCAGAAAGACAAAGGACATGATACTCAGATTAAACTTAATGATGAACTCATGATTGAGATGAGATACCCATCTCTAACCCAATTTGTTAAGGAAAACTTTGATACTGAGAGTGAAGCAGACAGATCCTTTGATCTAATCGCAACATGTATTGATAAAGTTTATACTGAAGAAGAGGTGTGGGAGACTGCGAACTGCACCAAGAAAGAACTGATGGATTTTGTTGAGGGTATGAACTCTACACAGTTCAAGAAGATTGAAGACTTCTTTACCTCCATGCCTAAGTTATCACACACAGTAAAGATTAAAAATCCAAAT
>Ga0213858_10000446_pt1 | contig 19753 bp, 15 predicted proteins | sample PICome_FD_160122 | JGI IMG/M metagenome (GOLD analysis project Ga0213858, IMG submission 160122) | Coastal seawater microbial communities near Pivers Island, North Carolina, United States - PICO245 | ecosystem: Environmental > Aquatic > Marine > Coastal | place: USA: North Carolina | collected... | reverse complement strand
AGAAAGAGTATTCTCTGGCAGCACTGACTGCATCTGACCAGTTCAAGACCTACGAACAACTGGACAACCGTCTGAAGATGGTTCTGGGTCAGAAGTCTCGCCCCATGGTTCGTGACGAATCCTATGAAGACGAGAGCGAAGGTCGTGGTTCTTTCACTCCTAACTTTGAGTCAAGCAAGCCTCCTGCACCTGCAGCAGACTTCAATGCTCCTGACATCACCCCCAAGTCTTCCTCTAGTGAAGACGAAGATGATGCTCTGAGTTACTTCCAGAAACTCGCTGAGGAGTGATCACTCATATAGTCTGATATTATCAGCACGCTTCAAGGTTTCGCTCATGTATTGGGTGGAACCTTTTCTGTATGGTAAGATATCTTCAATGTCTTCAATAACCACTGGGACATACTCACTCTTCAGCAAGAATATGTTTCTTTTATTTGTCTGAATATCATCTTCATACTGGTAGTTTGTTACCTCAGTTACTTCACTAGCGGTGACCATTTGTTCAAGTCTATCGTCATAGTATTGAACACTGAAGTCCGAAGGAACTTGTTGTCCACCTGGAACTATTATATTACCCCTACTGTTTCTTATCTCTACAGTTTCATAATGATGCACACCATTAAAAAGTGTATTGTAAGATCCATACTTTTCAAGCATGTATCTATCAAAATCATTCTGAGACAGAGGCCATTCTGTTTGAATGTTTATAATATTATTTGACTGCAGAACAATCCAGTCATAAGTTGATCTTCCATAAACCTCATAGGCAACATTATCTGGTCTATCATCACCTCGGATTTGATACTTAGTGAAGAAAGTAAGGTCTTGAAAAATGTCTTCTCTGATGACACCTTTCTTGAATAGATTTTTGACACGAATGTAGTCAGAGATCTTCGCATCTGGAAGTCTGCTGACGTATTCAAAGTCTGGTAGGTAGTTAAAATATTCTGACATTTTAGAATCCTATTTCTTGACCGGAGGAGCCACCAGCTCCCATTTCTTCAAATGTTGGGGCAAACAAGAATCTACCCAACTCTTCATCAGTCGCTCCATAATCCTCAGAGAATACTGGATCAATCTCTGTGAACCCTAAAGTCATGACATATGAGTGCATCACACCATCAGGGAACGTGGCATATGTTCCATCAGGTGCATAGTTCACATCACAGGTTTTTAAGGCACATGTTTTAAATCTATTTAAAGAAGTATGTGGTTGTCCTTTGTGTAAATATTGAAGCATGAAAACATCCGGCGAAGTCAGGAAGAATCCTCCACCATTATTTTTCTTAGGCACCATTGACCTTTTGAAGAAGTTGATGATTTGTTTTACAACTCTTCCTGCAGGGGCACTTCTTGGAGAGAATTTATACTGGAAACGGAAGTTTCTTAGAGTTGGACTTCTAAACAAAAGTTCCAAGTTAGGATTCATCGTTAAACCTTCTTGACGAGATAGGATTTGATTTCCAGTAACTCTACTATTGAAGGCACTTAATCCTGCTGCAGCTGCCGTTGATCCAACAAGACTTTCCAACTGTTTTTGATTGTTTCCGATATTTCCTAGTAAGTCCTCTGTAAGTCCTCCTAAGGTCGTATCTGTTGTTGTTCCATCTTTATTTGTTAATGCATTTCTTGTAAACTGTAAAAATGCTGCCTCAGCAAAGTTGAGAGAACTATCACTATAATCTACTTGAGTTGTGTCTTGAACAACACCAGTGATTGGTAAAAATATTGTTGCAGCAGTGACACCAGATTGATCTCTGGATGCTTGTGTGCCGCCTTGCAGTCTTCTTGGTTTTCTTTCTTTGATGGTTATCTTTAATACATCTTGATCTTCATTTCTTAAGTCAAGTGGATACTTTATTGCTTGTGTGCTAAGAACTTTGGTTGGAACTCTTTCTTGTCTTAACGCTGCTAATGATGCTCCAAGAGAGTCGCCACCATCCTGATTGATTGAATCATTTACCGCCGTAAGATCACCGGATCCGAGTTCTTTAAATGACTCCGCAAGTCGCGCATTATTTGCACCAGTCAACAACATGTTTCTTCCAGCATCATCTAGCGCAGGTTTAAGTTGTTTTATAATATCTCCTTGACTAAACTTTTCATCAATATCCGCATTTGATGTAAACGCAAAACGAGACCCTCTCTCGGATGATTTCGTTGCTATGACAACACCATCTTCATCAGTCCCAGTTCTTGCTGCCGCTGCAGAATCATATCTATGAATCTCATAAGTTAGGATGGGTCTTCCTATATTTGCATCACCCGTCTTATCACTACTTTCTTTCCTTCCAGTATCAGTGACTTTTACCTTATAATATTTTTTGGTAGTAGAAAACTTACCTCCACCTGACCTGTCATAGTCAAGCACATCCATGGTTATTGCATCAGAGTAGACAATATTCTCTGCCATCGGGAGTTTTTTATCTATTTAGTGATAAACTTTCCATATCTGACAGACAACAAATCATCAAGTTCATTTCGTTGCACTATGTAGACCTGACCTGCGATTTCATTCCAAGTGTATTGTCTTGTTTCTCTGTGATGAAAGTTTGTCCCACGAAATCCCCATGCAAATAAATCTGTAACTGCCACAAGTGGGTGTTGATCGTATCTGATTCCAGGTGTTTTAGCATTGTAAACGAAAGTACAAATGCTTCCAGCGTCAGGTATTGGTGTGACGGTATCACTTAGTGCATCCATGATCATCACCATCTGATCTTCCTGATCCATGGTTCCACCATTAAGTTCAGATAGGATCGGTTCGATGCGGTTCATTTGATACCTAGTTCTCTTTCTGTTATAATCTTGAACTCTATTCTACGATCAGCACAATACTCTTGAGCTGCTTTCCACTTTGCTTGATTGACTGCATAAGTCTTACACTCATAGATATATGATTTTGTCACTCTTGACTTTTTCTTTGGTGGTGCAGTTTGTTTTTCTGGTTTAACTTCGACCACATAGGTTTTGATCTTACCAGTAGACTCTTTCACCTTGATTAGGAAGTCAGGAAAATATCTATGAACTCTATTGTCAATAGGAGAGATGTATGGGATACAAAACTCTTCTGATCCCCATGCTAAAATGTTTTCGTTGAGGTCACACCATCTACAAAACTTGCGTTCCCAACTACTTCGGCATATAATATTGCTTGCATCACCCTTATATTTCGTAGGATGCGAAGGTTTGTATTTACTTTTAATACTTTCTCCCATACATAATATATAAGGTTAAAAACTATTTAGATGCTTAAAGCAACATCGATAGATAAAATAAAAGCAAATGTATTAAGACCTGCATTTACATCACAGTTTCTTGTGTATGTCCCTAAACCTAATGATGCTACCATTAGAAGACAACTTGATGGTATCTTGGGTGGAGCAGGACAAGAAAAACTGATGCTAAACTGTTGCGAGGCAAGTTTACCAGGGTCACAGTTTGCCACTTCAACTAATGATAATGATCATACTGGTGTCACTGAAAGACGTGCTTATAGAAGGATTTTTGATGAAAGAATCAATCTGACATTTTATGTTGATGCTGAAGACTATTTGCCAATAAAATACTTTGAAGTATGGATGAATATGATTTCGGGCGAAGATCTTGCCAGTGCTGACATCAAAAGCAATAGTTATAACTACAGATTTAGATATCCAGATGATTACGTATCTGACAATCTCACTGTGTTAAAGTTTGAAAAAGATATAATCACACAAAAGAGGAGATCAAATCCACTTGAAGATATTATTAATATTATTGCAGGCACAGATTTTGGAACAACACAGAACATTACCACAGGTAGATCAATACAGTATCAGTTCTTTAGAGCATTTCCTATCGCGGTGAACTCGATGCCAGTTTCTTACGAAGCATCACAACTTTTAAAATGCACTGTGTCAATGGCATACACTAGATATAGTTTAAACAATGTGAGTTTGAATAATCTTCCACAAGCAAGAACTTTAAATAGAGGTCTGCCTAGTCTTGAAGATGGTTTAGGATCTTTCTCAAATCCTAATTCAATATTAAGTCAGGCAGCTGAAGTTGTTGCTCCTGGTGGGGTAGATTTAGCAGACTTCCTGAGATAACCATAAATAATCACACTGAAAAACTCTTTGAGATATCATGCCTTTACCAAAGATTGCCACGCCAACTTATGAACTTGAGTTGCCATCAACAGGACAAACGATTCAGTATCGTCCCTTTCTTGTAAAAGAAGAAAAACTTCTTGTCATTGCTCTTGAGAGTGATGACACAAAACAGATCACAACCGCTATCAAAGCAGTTATCAAAAGTTGTGTCCTTACCAAAGGTATTAAAGTAGAGTTACTTCCAACTTTTGATATTGAATATCTTTTCTTAAACATCAGAGGCAAGTCTGTTGGGGAAGAAATCGAAGTTAATATTGTTTGTCCTGATGATGAAGAAACTGAGGTAAAGATCAATATTAACTTGGATGATATTCAAGTTCAAAAGAATGATGATCACACTGATAAGATTAAACTTGATGCCTCTATCATGATGCAGATGAAGTATCCTTCACTGGATCAGTTTATCAAGAATAACTTTGAGTTTGATGATGGCAACATGATGGATCAATCTTTTGATCTGATTGCAGCGTGTGTTGATAAAATCTACACTGAAGATGAAGTATGGGCAGCGGCTGACTGCACGAAAAAAGAAATGAATGAGTTCCTTGAACAAATGAATTCATCTCAGTTTAAGCAGATTGAATCATTCTTTGAGACCATGCCTAAACTATCCCATAAGATTAAGGTAAGAAATCCCAAAACTAAGAAAGAAAGTGAAGTTGTCCTTGAGGGCTTAGCATCTTTTTTCGGATAGGGATGGTTCATATGAACCTTGAGAACTACTTTAATCTCAACTTTTCGTTGATGCAGTTCCATAAATATTCATTAACTGAAATAGAAAACATGATGCCCTGGGAAAGGGATATATATGTTGCTATGTTAATGAACCATCTTGAAGAAGAAAAACTAAAACAGCAGCAAGCGAATGCCTTCGGATGAAACTCAATCTACAAATCCAATAGAGCCTAGAAGGCGTCGCATTTCTGCTGAGAGTTTTCGCACGGGAAGAAATATTGTTAATATTGGACAACAACAGCAGCAAAATATAAACGTCAGAGGCAAACTGGTCCAGAGTGTTGTTAACTTAGACAAGAGAGTTAATAATACCGAAAGAAAGATAAGTATTATAAGAAATATTCTTGGATATCAAAAGAGTGACCTGCGAGAGAACTTAGCAGCGGTGAGTCCTCAGGCATTATTGATGAGAAATCTTGATGCTATTTTAGAAACACTTAGAAAAGAAAAACAACTCGAAGATAAAGAGAACGAAAAAGATAGGAAGAGAGAAGAAAATAAAAAGAGAGGGGTCGAAGAAACAAGACTTGAAAAAAGATTTAAAGTATTGCAGGACACGACTAAGAAAATAGTTTCCCCTGTAACTAGTATTCTTGATAAGATTTTAAAAGCGTTCATCGCTATTGTCACTGGTAAGTTCTTAATATCTCTCATCAGATATATTAGTGATCCAAAAAATCAAGAGAAGATTCAATCTGTCATAAGATTTTTCAAGGATAATGGTCCAAAACTACTAGCAGCATTCTTATTATTTGGAACTACATTTGGTAGAGCTGCAATCAAGTTGACTGGATTACTTGCTAGGGGGGCGGTAAGACTTGGTGCTGCTGCAATGATGCTGCTCAGCAAACTGGGACTTAAGAGTGCAGGTGGACTTGCAGCAAGTCTTCTTGGTGGTAAAGGTCGTTTGATCGGTAGAGGTCTGCAGTTAGCGGCAACGGCAGGAGGATTCATTGCTCTTGAAAACTTATTCTCTGGTGGTTCAAGCGAAGGCGGTGGAGAAGCAAAAGCATTTTCTGGTGGTGGTTTATTCTTTAGCGACGGTTTAGTTGATGGTCCGTATGGATCTGATCGAGTTAATGCACGTTTGACAGACGGCGAGTTTGTTATGTCTGCTCCTGCTGTAGCAGCGATTGGACCATCTGTGCTTGAAAGTATTAATGAAAAGTATGGTGGCACAAATAAACCAAGAGTTGTAAACAACACCTTGATGGCACAGGGTGGTGGATTAGTCGGAGGAATCGCAGACGCACTTAGTTTCCTCCCTAATACTGGAAATGTCATGGCACCCATGGCATCTCAGGGAATGTATCAAGACGAAGGAACAGTTCTATCGAAAATACTTGGCATTCCTATCCCTGGATCATTAAGAAAGGAGGGATATTCTGACGAAGATGTTAGTAGATATAACAGAGCTGACACTGGAGATCCCACAAGATTCCTGGAACAATTCAAAGCGATCGATAGTCGTATTTCACCAGAAACTCAAAACTTCTTAAAAGAAAGAGGGATATCAGCACTTACATCTCCTGCTGTCAGATCTCGTCGTCGTGCTGCACCAGTGCGAAAGACTGCTCCGACCCAGATGTCAGAGAAAGAAAGGAATGACAGATTTATTGGCGAGTCGTTCAAAAATCTTCCACAAAACATTGAAAAAATAAGAGGTGCTGCTGAGAGACAGCGTGAAATGTTAAATCAAATCATGCCTGGTCGTTTTGATGGGTCCATGAATCTGCGTGGGACACCAATCCGCTCACCACAATCATCGGTGCCAAGACAAAATGTTAATATCAACATCCCTGAGGCACCCACTAGGAAACAACCCAGGGTTGTGATTATGGATGGTGGTACAGATGTTATGGGCGGAGATCAAGTATCGTCACCATCAACACCAAGATTACCTTCTATTCCTATCTGTCCTCAAAGTTCAAACAAAGCAGATGTCTGTGGATATAGGAGGATTAGATAATGATTGATTCCTCTAAACTCATGAATAGAAAGGAGGGACAAACAAAGTTCTTCTTTAAGGCAAACAAAAAGATTATTTCCATTAACACTTTTCTTCAAAGGTCTCTTAATGACAAGAAGAAAAAAAGTGCTAAAAAAAGAAATGAAGAGTTCATAAGAAGAAGAAAGAAGCAAGAGGATAGATTAGAGGATAGAAAATCTGATACGGACGGTGGAGTAAAGAAGTTCGGTGGTAAACTTGGTCAGTTAACTGGAGCAACTAATCTAGTCAACGGTTTTAAGAATGCCATCGGAAAACTTCTCTTTGGTTTTTTCTCAATCAGGTTATTAAAATATCTGCCAGTCCTTAAAAATATTTTGCCATTGATAAATGGTGCCGCTAACTTTATTTCAAGTATCGGTATTGGATTGATTGATGGGTTTGCCAATATTATTAATATTGGATACCAGGCTTATGATGCTTCAAAAGTTTTTATGAAGCAGATTGGTGGTGAGGATATGGAAGCATCCTTTGATAAGTTCATGGGTGCTGTTACTTCTGTCATTGATATATTATTACTTGCTACATTGATTCGTGCTAGTGATAGTTCTGGTGGTCCCTTAAGGAAACCAAGAGGAGGTGGTGGAGGAGGATTTTTCTTCCGTCGTGGTAGGGGACCTAGAAAACCAAAGGATCCAACAGACTCTAAGAAACCAGATCCTGATAAACCGAAAGGAGGATTTCCTACAGGAGGGGTATTAGCAGGTGCTCTTGCAGCAGCACTTATCTTTTTAGCAACTAGGGGCAGAGTTAGCGTACCTGCAAGTGCAGCTTTAAATGCTGTCAGATCTTCATCTGCATTGAGACAGTTAGTCAACCAGGCAGCAAGAAGAAAGAAAATAAAGGCTAGACTAAGCGTAGATGAAGTAGTTTCTCAAGTAAGAAGAGGTCAGACTGCTAGAAGAAGACTTGCAGAGAGAACACTTGGTGGAGTAGGTAGAAGGAGACAGGCAAGTCGAGAAGCTGCTCAGCGTGCGAGAGTGGGCGAAGCGTTAAGACAGGAAGCGAGATCCGCCGCAGCGGCAGGTGGGGGTGGTGGTCCATTAAGAGGTCCTAGAGAAATATCAAAAGGATATGGAAGGGGCACAAGGGCTGGTGCGATGAGGGGTGAGGTTGAAATAGAGATGACTCCAGGTGGTGGAGGTGGAAAAACTGGTGGATCATCTGGTTCTGGTAGATCGGGTCAAGGTAGGTCAAAAGCAGACAGATCACAAGGTGGTAGGGGATTTGGTGGTGATATAGGAAGGAAACCAAAGAAAACTTTCATCCCTAAGGAAAAAATTATTGATATAAATGGTGAAAAGTTTATCACAAATGCTCCTTTATCTAAGGCAGATCTTAAGAAAGTTTTTGATAAAGAACCAAAACTATCTTCACTTGAAAAGTATGCAAGATTAATGCAAGATCAGGGTAAACCTGTTGATCCTGCATTAATAGATGCTGCAGGGGATAGAGCTGCTACACGGGCAGGTGTGCTTGACGCAGATGAACTTATTAGTGGTAAAACAGGTCCAAAAAAATTAACAGCAGCGGATGTTGCGCCAAAGAAACCACGCAGAGTCAATAAACCTGTTAGATTGCAAGGTGCTCCTGCACCATTCCCTGTCATTCCTGGCACACCTAAAGCAAAAATATCATTTTTCAAAAGGATTTTTGGATTTGCTGATAATGTATTCACTAAAATACCTGTCATCGGACCATTGGTTGACTTTGGTATTAACTTAGCGTTTGGTGATCCACCAGCAAAAGCAGCAACTAAAGCAATCTTTGCTGGTATCTTTGGTGCTATTGGTATGGCAGCAGGATCTGTTGTGCCTGGTGCAGGAACTCTCATTGGTGGTGTTCTTGGTGGTCTTGCTGGTGATATTATTGGAGGAGTTCTCTATGATATGGTGCTGGGCAATATTTTACCAGCTCAACTGACAGGTGGTTTAGGAGATCTACCAGATCCAGATGCCTATAATCCATATACCGACCCAGAACTTACATCAAAAGCACTCAATCTTGAACAGAAACAAAATGTTCAAAGAGCATCAGATTTAAGATCTGCAATCAGACAGGGTGAATCTGGTGGAAACTACAGTGCAACATATAGCGGATATTTAAAAGGATTCCCTAGAGCAGGTGAAGATCTCACAAAGATGACGATCTCTCAAGTCATTCAATATCAGAAAGATTATATTGACTATCAAAGATCTTTGGGTATACCACCCAACAAAAGAAGTGCAGCAGTTGGAGCATATCAAATGCTATATCCTGAGCGTGCTGCTGCTTATGTGGGAATACCATTAAATGCGAAGTTTAATAAAGAGAATCAAGATAAAATGTTATCGTACTACCTGGACATGGCAGGTAGAAAACAATATGAAAGAGGAGAGATTTCTGCTGAAGTATATAATGACAGACTAGCTGGTCAGTTTGCATCTCTGAAGACAATCACTGGAGAAGGTGTGTATGATTATGATGGTATCAACAAAGCAACGAAGAGCGTTCTTGATTTGATTAGAAAAGAATATCCTGACAGATCACAGGGACTTAATCAAGAGACATCATATGGTGAGCAAGCATCTAATACATTCTTTATTCAAAGGAGAAACCTAATCCAACCGTTAGGTCAAGGCGAATCAACTCAAGCACCACCTGTTTTTGTCAGTGCATCTGATTCCTATGATAACAAAAATATTTTATATGAGATCGGTTAAATAGTAAGAGAGATTGAATCATGACTTCAAAGCAGACGATAGTAGAATCACTACCAACTATTATTCAATCGTTGAATGTAATTTCAAACGAGGGTGGCAAGTCAGTAAACCTTGCAGGGAAGGGCGTGTCTCTTTTCCTGTATCATGAGAGTATCTTGAATGATACAGTTCGTGCATCGATTGAATATGTTGATACTGGATCAAACTTTCAAACAAGTGATAATAAAAACGTCAGAGAAAGTCTACCCATAGTTGGAACAGAAAAAGTAGAAATAAAACTTGCCGATAACAATAATACTAAAATAGGAGACTCTCCGAAACTTAATCTGTATGTCAATAAGGTTACTCCCATAGGAGATGATGCAAGAAAAACTGCTGTAAGACTTGATCTGGTATCAAAAGAGTTTTTATTGAATGAAAAAATCCGATTGAGAACTAGATTTGATGGTAGAATTTCTGATCATATTAATAAGATTCTGACTGAAAATATTCCTGATGGATTGCAAACTGAAAAAAACGTTGACATCGAGGAGACACAGAATAATGTAAACTTTATTTCTAATAATAAGAAATCGTTCTGGACTTTGAACTGGTTGTCAAAAAAAGCGGTGTCACAACAGAATCAAAAGAAAGGAGTAAGTGCTGGTTACTTCTTCTATGAAACCTCAGAGGGATTCTTCTTTAAATCTATTGATGGACTCCTCGCACAAAAACCAAAAAAGAGAATCATCTATAATGAAGTTCCTGATGAAGAGGGAAAAACAATCAACAAACTTGATTATGATTACAAGGCACTTTCTTATTCAAAGAATGATTTAATCAATGCTCAAAGTAAGTTTGAGTTGGGTACATTTGCAACTCGCGTAGTCACATTCGACCCATTTAAGTGTCAATATAGAGTTTACAATCCAAACTCTGAAGAGAATGAACAATCTGATGGTATGACTTTGGGTGGAAAAAAACTTCCAAAGTTAAATGAAGAGTTCAATATTACTGGAAAGGAAAAAAACTTCTCTCGATCAACTTACATATTATTAGATACTGGATCACTTCCGACTGGTAATACTGAGCAGCAAATAGAAAAATCTGATGAGGAGAACTTTGATTCTAGGAATATATTGAACCAGTCGATTATGAGATATAATCAGTTTTTGAGTTTCTCATGCTCGATTACAGTGTCAGCTGATTTTTCACTTCATGCTGGAGATGCAATCACTCTTGATGTTCCTTTGATCGAGGTTGACAAGACCAGCAAAAAGAGTAATATGGATTCAGGTCTATATATTATAACCGATTTAACTCATTACGTTTCTAGTGATGGAACATACACTAGACTCGAACTAGTCAGAGACTCAATTGGTAGAAAGAGGAACAACTAATGGAAAGTATAGAAAAGCATATTGAAGAGGATAAGAAAATCCTCCAAGATCCCACAACAAATCCACAAATGCGTCGTCACATTGAAGGCGAACTGCATGAACTAGAAGAATATGTAGAGCACCATAAGAAAGAAATCGAAGCTGGAGATCATCATGATCCAAGTTACTTGGAACTTTTCTGTGATCAGAATCCATCTGAACCAGAATGTTTGATTTATGACGATTGATGGAGTCATCTTCGCTTTTTAATCCTGGATTCCTTGGGTCTAGTTTCAACTGGTGGATTGGTCAGATTCCTGCCGATTCCCACTGGAGGGATAATATTACCCCTACTAAGTTTGAAGGCCCAGATGGAACCACAGGATGGGGGTACAGATATAAGGTAAGAATCCTTGGTTTACATGATCCAGATGAGGAGACAATCCCATCAGATCAGTTACCATGGGCACAGGTGATGTATCCTGTCACTGCTGGTGGTGGACAGGCTGCATCTTTTCAAACACCTAATATCAGACAGGGTAACTTTGTATTTGGATTCTTTCTTGATGGATCTGACATGCAAGTCCCTGTCATCATGGGAGTGCTTGGTAATGACGCAAAGACACAACTCAGAAAAACTAATGTTGTAAATTTTGAGGGTCAGAGTGGATATCAAGAGGGCGGAGAGGAGGTTAAAGAACCAGACAGAGATCTCAGTATTGTACAGGGACAGCGATCCACGATACAGGCATCTAATCAATTTCATCGCGTTGATGCGGGTGCAGTTATACGAGAAGAACTACTATGTGAGAAGATTCCACTTGCAACTCCTGAGAATGCAGTGCAGTCTGCTATGAAGAACATGCAGACTGAGATAGAAAATCTCACGTCTAAAATCAGCAAGTATTTGAACTCGATCACGAGTTACGCTGATGCTGTTTCTTTCCGTGGACAAAACCCTCAGATCTTGATTAAAGATGCGTCCAAGGTGATGGCAAAATACACTAAGCCCATCATGGATCAAATGATGGCACACTCACAGAAGGTGCTAAATGCAGAGTTGACAAAAGTTGTATCTGCACTACCTTCGAGCGAGAGATATCTTTTCTCAGAGATGAAGGAAGAGATGAATGAAATGGCTCTTTGTCTCTACAATAAACTTACCAACAATCTATCAAATAAAATCGAAGGACTTCTCCTTGATGCATTGGATATTGATAATCTGATTGCTCAAGCAAGGGGAAATAGATCTGATGGAAAAGAGAATCCCTTTGGAGATGGAAACACGCCGAAGACTCCAGAAGTTCCGATGTGTGCTGCTGAGCAAATCGTAGCAGATGCCATCATCTCAAACATTGAAGAAATACAGGAAAACAATGACACCATGATCGAGGGTGTCAATGAATTTTTGAAAGATATTACTGATAAAGTTGCTGGTGTTCTTGGCATTGTTGATCAAATCAGTGACGGTCTTGGTATTATCGGAGCACTCTCACAAGTTGGAAATATTAAAACAAGTATGGCAGCAGCAATGTTGTTTAACAACTTAAGTGTCGATGTGTTTGGTTGTGAGTTGAAACCAAATGAGGCAGTGTCAGATGAATATATGCTTTGTAGTGGTGGATCTGGTCAACCTGATACTCAGATTTCTACATTCGCAGATAAAGATAATAAGGTAAGGACGGCAACAGGATTCATAGGACAACTTAAAGATACAGTGGCATTTGCTGTACCAGGAACTGGTGAGCCAACTCAGGGTAATGAGAATACATCATTGCCATCTGAAGATCTTAAGAATGCAATCGCTGATGATGAAAGAACATCTGGTTTGGCGTAATAAATATGATTATAAAAGTGCTTAGAAGTCATTCATAAATGTCAAAGCCATTGATCAGAGCAGATCAACTCAATGCATCTGTATCTACATCTAGTTTTAATATTCTTGAACCACCAGATGATGATCTGATTCGTGTTGGTTACATTTCAACCGATCGTGGATATATTAAAGGCATTGGCAAATGCGAAGCGAATGAGATTGCAAAGAAAGATCCGGGAACAAGATTTATAGTTCATACTAGAGATTTTGTTAAGTACATCAATATAAATCAAGTCAATGAACTTACCATTGATGATGTAAGATCTCAAGAAGAGTGCTCTGGTATTCAACTTGACACTGATTGTGGTCCTCCAAAAGTAGTTTTGTCTGGCGGTGGAGGAGTTGGAGCAAGAGCAACACCCATCGTTGGAAATGATGGGAAAATACTGAGTGTTGTAGTCACTGCTGGTGGATTTGGATATAAGTATCCACCTAAAGTGAAAGTGCTTGATAAGTGTGGTATTGGTGCTGGAGTTGTTGCTCAGGCATTTACTGGCACGATATCAGAAACGACGATCGTATACGACCGCGAGTCTGACTTTGAGGAGTACGAGATTTGTGATCCGGGAGAAGATCTTAACTCTCCGGTATTTGATGTAAGTGGGAAGGAAGTCAATAAGTTTGATGCAAAATCATACTTCAGTAAGGATAAAGATCCATATAGAGATATCATCCTTGATTATCAAAGAAAACTGAGAGAGGCAGAGAGAAAACCTTTCTGGACTACGAGGATGAATCCTCCACTCAAAGTTATAGGTGATGGGAGAGAAGACAGAACAAAGTATGATGTTGTTCACTTTGCATGGGGTGGTGAACAAGTCACAGTGCCCTCTAGTAATCCAAAAAACTTTGAAGACGTACAGTTTAAGATCTTCACCGCAGGTGGTCATGGAAGAGGCATGGCATTTAGATTTGCCTCTGAGGATGGATCGCATAAGTTCACCATTAAGGCAGATGATTTTAAAGAAAAAACAGAATTCGTAATCACCAAAGGAATAAAAAGAAACACCAAGTATTTTGTCACCTCAACTGGAAGATACAAAGGTGCTGGTGTCGAGCAAGGTCTTGCCAGTAAACTTGGACCTAACCCAAAAGAAATAAAAACACTTCGCGTTACCGAAACAAGAGACGCACAAAGAGATTTAGGTAGCACTGCCAGAGGGTATATACCTAAGACGAAAGAACTTAAAGAAGCAACTGGTAATACGATCTTTTGCGACTTCGCAAAGTCTGCAAATGACAATGATGACCTGCAGATACAATGCACACAGGGAATATTTACCGCTAGCAATAGGGATAAAATAAAAGGTCACGATACGTATCAACTTACATATTTCCTTGGTAGTAGTAAGGATTTTACACCTCAATCTCAGGAAAAAACGGTGATTCATGATAGTTTCATGAATCGCTATGCGATTTCACCAGTGCCACCATCAAATGTCCCTGGTAGTGATTTTGCAGGCATTCAATATACTTTTGAATGGGAGGAATTTTTCCCCTATGATGGTGAGTATATATTTCGTAGTGCAAGAGATAATGAAGCAAAGTTATATATTGATAATGATTTCGTCATGGATATGGAGCATTTCCGTGGTAGAAAAGCAGTTGGAACTAATACTGGAAAATCTATAAAGAAAACTATCAGTGAAGGAATACATAAAATAAGAATTGATTTGATTAATACCCCTCAGGAAAGAGAGATTACTATTACTGAGGCGGTTGAAACTCAGGCAGCTAGTAATGAAGTCGCTGTCATCTATAAAGGCATGTCAAAAGGTGCCGGGTTAAAACTGAAATCAAACGTTGAAGTTGGTATTGACGATGATATCGGTGGAGGATATGATGAAAATGCATCATTCCGTATTCTTAGTTCAACAAATAATGCTAGATTTTCACCAGATGGTAAGAAGATAATATATGATGGTAGTGGATCAATCACAATCAGATATAAGTATGATGATAATCCAGGGATATCTGGTTTAGCTGTCACGGACATTGAAGTTGGTGATACTATATGGAAAAGAGATTCGTTCAGAGGTGGTAGAGGTAATACCGGAAGACGCTTTTACAAAGAAAAAGGTAGAACAACAAAGACTGTTAATGTTCAAGGGATTGATGCGCCGCCACCAACCATTGGTGATATTCAAAAAGTAACTGTTTTTGATACTATCTCATCAATCGACAAAGCAGATAGAAAACTTTGGAGAATCAATCCAGAAGCAGGAAAAGATGCTGCTTTTGTCAATCGTTTCGGAGTTCTCCCATTTGATATCACTGCTCCCGAATCCTTTAGTGATGACTATGCTGGAACCCACACCATTCGTTGGTATGATCTAGACTTTCCAGTAGATGGTAACTATAATATTGAGGTTGCAGTTGATGATAATGTCAACCTTAGATTTGTAAACAAAAATGGTGAGGAAACTTCTATTGAAAAGAAGGGATTCACTGCTGCTGTTGAAGATGGTGGAAGGGCGACTGGCACGTCAACTGACGTAAAGTTTTTTAGAGCGGGTAAGTACACTTTAATCGCAGAACTCTTTCAAAGGAGCGGTAAGAGATTAGCAAAGGGAAACCCAATGGTTCTTGCTGTGAGAGTGGGAACATCATACGTTGAAAGAACTGAGATTGTAAAACAATCATGGAATGAAAATCCAATGGGAGTTGCACTCACAATCGATGCTCCTCCAGTTCCTAACTTAGAAATACCACCACCGAAAGCAGAGGGTAGGTGTCCTAACAACCCTTTCTGGACAACCAGATTCCCCGCAAAAGACTATTGGTATCCGGTTGTGGTGCCTCTAAGATGGGGTAAGTTTATGAATAGACATGCCATCTCTCCTCTTCCTCCTTTGGCAAGGAAGAGCACTGATGGTGGTGGTGTTGTATACACAACCAGTTGGGATATTGATGTCCCATACCCCGGATTCTTTGGTTTAAGATCTACAGTAGACAACGGTGGTAGAATCCTGATTGATGGTGTCGAGGTTGCAAGAGGTGGTCTTGACTTTAGACCTAATGACGGAATCACAGGATTTAGAAATGAACCAGACATTAAAAAGATTTTCATCGAAGAAGGTAAGCATGAGATTACTGTTGAGCTTCTCAATGAAGACACAGAGGGTCGTCAAAAGTTTAAGCAAAAAGTTTTTAGCACTGCTGACTGGGCAGTTCCGCAGACAGTTAGTGAGGGTGAATCAGAACATGAAATCATTTACATTGGTCTTCATCCAAAGAATAAAAAACTAAATGTCAGTGAAGATCGTAAGACCATCAGACTTAGAGATGGAGATGGTAATGATACTAACTCAAGACTTGAAATTCTGAGTGGCGATGTTACGTTCTCAGCAGATGGAAAGAAACTCATAGGAAAGGGTGCTGTCAAGATAAGATTATCGTGGAAAGATGATCCAGGTAATGCGGGTCTTGCTGTAAGACAAGTAAGGATTATTGGAGGTCCTGGACCTGATAATGTTAGACTCCTAGGATCAAATAGAAACTTTAGTAAAAAAAGGGGACAAGATACAGACACTTTTACTCTGACATCAAAAGCTATTGTCACAGGGGAAGCAGCACTTACGGGGGGAACAGCAAAAGATGGGGTCACTTATGAGGGACCAGCTCTTGCCTCTTATAGAAGAGGTGGAAATGGATTCTTAACACCTGCTTTCGCTAATACTGAACAATATCTCGCTGAGTTCCAAGGAACAACATGGAAAATGGTATGGAGGGGTGTGAATTTCCCTCAAAAGGGAAGATACACCATTCAAGTTGAGGCAGATGATATTGGCATACTCAGAGTTGATGGGCAAGAGGTTGGTCGAGCCGAAGTATTCAAAGGGAATCAAGTATACGAAGTTGATTTGACTGCTGGAAAGAAAACAGTTGAAATCGAATTGTTCAATCAGGGTGAAGTTCCAGGACCTTTTTCGGGACCTGCGTTCCCAATAAATCCAACAGTTGTTGCTGCTAGAATTGATTATAATGGTACACGAGGCACAGGAAAATCAAAATCATGGGATGATAATCCTATAGGAATCTCTGCAGAATTAATCCCACCACCTTGCCCCAGAAATATTGATGGCAAAGGTGTTGTTGATAACATCACAGTCATTGATCCTGGTAATGGATTTACTCCACCACCACCAGGTCCACCAGATCCAGATTCTGGATCCTTCCCAGTATCTCTTGAGTTGGATTCAGTGACACTTACTGGTAATCCAATCAACTACAACTGTGGAGTTGATCAGATTGTGATTGAACCTGCAAATGGTGCTGTTCTTTCCTATGAATGTGATACATTTGGAAGAATCACTCAGGTTAACGTTGAAAATCCGGGACGTGGATTCCAAACACTTCCAAATATTAGAATGATCACTGATACAGGAGCAGGATTTTCCGCAGTCCCTAACTTCAAAGTTGTTGTTGACCCACTTGACGAAGTTGGTCTGCTTCAGGTCACAGACCTTCCAGGAATCAAACGCACTGGATTTGTCAATGGTCGTTCTTACTATGGCGCTGTCTACATAGAAGGAGGCTTGAAGTTTGCAGGATTCTTTGCTACAGTGGGAACACCTGTGCAAGTGTATGATACTCTGCAGGAGAGTATTGATGCTGAAGTCACTACACCTCCATCTGCAATCCAGAGACAGGGCACAGACATTAGAGCAAATGATCCAAGACTTGATATTCCTGATACCCCCGATCAACTTATTTAAAGATGACAGAACCCAGAAATCAATCTAGCGCCAATAATAGGGAAGAAGGAAAATCAAATTACGACGCCATTTGTTATGGCAATAGACATGGTGCCATATCATTCGGTAAAATCCACAAACCTGGTGATGTAACATCCGCGTTTTGTGTTGAGACCGCTGATGGAAAACATAATTTTTTCATGGATGCGGATGGACAAAGAAAAGGATGGACCACCAGCACGAGTCCTGGTGTTTTTCAAGTTGAGTGTGGTGAACATCCAGATATTGAAGATGTTGATGAAAAAGAGGCTCTTGACAGTTTGGTTTTCATCTGTAAAAATGGTAATACTTTAATCAGAAATAAGAATGGTAAAATACGATTAGAGGCCACTGATATTGAGATGATCGCCACTGGCGAGGGATCTTCTAAGGGAAATATACGCATAGACGCAAAAGAAACTGTTGATATAAAATGCAAAAAACTTAACGCTGATGCAAAATCTCTTATTAAATTGACATCACCTGGCGTGGTTGAGTTATCAGCAAATGCCTGTATGAAAATATATTCCTCAATCATTCGTGGTGTCACTGATGCAGTGAAAGTCAAAGACAGTAAAGTCGGTGGCAAAAAAATCTGTGAAAAAGAAAGTAATCCAAATCCATAGGAGTAAATATGTCTTATAATCTCGATGACGTTAATATTGGTGGTCAGTTAAAAGTTGGAACTGGCATCGTCCCCGCTGTAAAAGAGGGTGATGAAAGAATCAATGGTTCAATGTATGCTGAAGGACCTGTAGTTTTTGGCAATCAGACTACATTCAAGAATCAAGATGGCACCCTGATGGTCGCCAGAAATACGAATAATGATAAGGATTGCGAAGTCCCTGAAGATGACAAAGCACTCTTTGTAAGAGGTGATGTTCGTTTTGAAACGAATGGAGAGAATGAATATGGTCTCCATGTGGAAGGCGATACGCGAATCAACACTGACGGACGAACAGATAATGCACTTTATGTTAGTGGTGGTAAACCCGATGCACTTTACGTTGATGGTGATGTATATGTCACTGGTTCAGTTGATTGTCTGTCGAAGGGAAGATTAGAAGCTAGACACGTTGTTGCAGACGGTAGACCGAAACCATTTGATATTCCACACCCATCAAGGGAAAATCATCGCCTTCGTTATGCTTGTATTGAGGGACCTGAGGTTGGAGTCTATGTCCGTGGTCGTGTAAAGAACGAAAAAGTTATTATCTTACCAAAGTATTGGAAAAATCTGGTACATGAGGATAGTATTACTGTACAGTTGCAACCAATCGGTGCCCACCAAGACATCATTATCAAGCGTTGGGATGATGAAAAGATTTACCTTCAATCGAAGGGAGGTATGCCAATCAACTGTTTCTATCATGTCTATGCTGAGCGTAAAGATATTAACCCTCTGATCGTTGAGTATGAGGGTGAGGAGTGCTTCGATTATCCCGATCCTAACTACAAACCTGACGCCGAGAATCCAATCTATAATGACCCTCAGTTTGCAGGACCACCCAATACTATTACTAAGTGAAGAGAATCATTTATATTGAGGAAAAGTTTTTAGATCCTTTCCTGTGCAAACCATTTGTCGATCTTGCAAAAAGTAATAATAAAGAACTTCCCTATGGAGACCCAACCAGGGGCGGTGATACATTTTTAACGACTGTAACTCATTCCGATCCTAATGAATCCTTAGCAAAAGGTGCCGATATACCTGAGCCAGATGGTAATTACGGCGCGATTTATCTTGGCGGAAAAGTAGATCCCACAACTATTGAAATAGATGACAATGAACTTTTTAAGACTGTTATACATGCTGTAACTGATCTTTGTAAATCATTTGATTCAGATATTGTCTTGGACTATGTGGGAGTTATCCGTTGGCCACCTGGCACGTTTATGAAACCACATTTTGATAAAAATGATGTTCATGGACCAGATGTTTTCGCTGCAATGCTTTACTTAAATGATGATTTTGTGGGAGGACACACATGCTTCGAGGATTTTGAGGTAAAACCACAAGCAGGAAAACTTATTATCTTCTCAAATTCAGAATTTCTCCACCATGTCAGCAAGGTGAAGGACCGTGAAAGATTTGTCCTATCATTCTGGTATAAGAGGTTGACACCCCCTACTGATTGACCTATAATAAGCAGGTAATCAAACGAACCCCATGCAAGACGAG
>Ga0213858_10000445_pt1 | contig 19821 bp, 21 predicted proteins | sample PICome_FD_160122 | JGI IMG/M metagenome (GOLD analysis project Ga0213858, IMG submission 160122) | Coastal seawater microbial communities near Pivers Island, North Carolina, United States - PICO245 | ecosystem: Environmental > Aquatic > Marine > Coastal | place: USA: North Carolina | collected... | reverse complement strand
CAATCAATATTATCTACAAAGAGTTATTTTAAACCAATGTGATAAAAATCACTTTACAAAAAACTAAGTTTCATAACTTTGTATCACTTGAAAAAAACTAATTATGAAAATTGAACAATTATATACAGGATGTTTAGCACAAGGTGCTTACTATATTGAGTCAGCTGGTGAGGTTGCTATAATTGATCCATTACGAGAAACGCAACAATATGTTGAAAAAGCAAAGAAAAACAACGCCAAAATAAAATATGTTCTAGAAACGCATTTCCATGCGGATTTTGTCTCTGGCCATGTAGATTTGGCAAATAAAACTAATGCCACCATTGTTTTTGGTCCAGCAGCCCAAACAGATTATGATATTCATGTTGCAAGAGATGGAGAAGAATTAAAATTAGGTAACCTAACTATTAAAGTATTACATACTCCAGGCCATACATTAGAATCGGTTACGTATTTACTCAAAGACGAAAACGGTAAAGATCATGCAATTTTCTCGGGAGACACCTTATTTTTAGGTGATGTTGGTAGACCAGACTTAGCTATAAAATCAGATTTAACAAAGGAAGATTTAGCCGCAATGCTGTTTGATTCATTGCGAAACAAAATAATGACCTTAGCAGATGATGTTATTGTTTACCCTGCGCACGGAGCAGGTTCTGCATGTGGGAAAAATCTTAGTAAAGAAACTGTAGGTGTATTAGGCGAACAAAAGAAAACAAATTATGCCTTACGCGCAGATATGTCAAAAGCAGAATTTGTTAAGGAGGTTTTAGATGGCATTGCTGCTCCTCCTCAGTATTTTGCTAAAAATGCTATGATGAACAAAATGGGATATGATACTTTTGACACCATATTACAAACTGGTGATACACCATTGTCTCCTGAAGATTTTGAAGCATTGGCGAATCATGAATCCGCATTAATTTTAGATGTTAGACGCGAATCAGAATATATTAAAGGTCATATTCCAAATTCTATTTTTATTGGATTGCATGGCCAGTTTGCACCTTGGGTAGGAGCGCTAATTACGGATATAAAACAACCTATCTTACTAGTTGTTCCTGAAGGTAAATCTGCTGAAGCTGTAACAAGATTATCAAGAGTAGGTTACGACAATACATTAGGTTATCTAGAAGGTGGCATTGAGGCTTGGAAAAATGCTGGCAAAGATGTTGAAACTTTAGATTCAATTTCAGCAATAGAATTTGCGGACAAGGCAAAGGCTTCTGAAATAAATATTTTAGATGTTAGAAAGCCAGGCGAATACCAATCTATGCACCTAGAAAATGCGCAGCATTTTGCTTTAGATTTTATTAATCAACAAATGAATGAAGTTGATAAAAACAAAACATATTATATACATTGTGCTGGTGGATACAGATCTGTAATTGCGGCCTCAATATTAAAAGCTAGGGGTTTTAACAATCTCATTGATGTGGCTGGAGGTTTTGGAGCAATTAAGAAAACTGATTTACCCACAACCGATTTTATTTGCCCAACTACACTGTAAAACAATAAATTATGAAAAAAAACATGAGCAACGCTGATAAGGGCATACGTACTTTAATTGCTGTAGTTATTGCAGTATTATATTATATGGATGTTATTGAAGGGACTTTAGCCTATATTTTAATGGCAGTTGCGATTGTTTTCTTAATTACAAGTCTAGTCAACTTCTGTCCACTTTATAGAGTATTTGGCATAAGTACTTGCAAAATAAAAAACGAATAGGTATGGAAGCGACGACAATAAAAATTCAAAATTTAAAGTGTCATGGTTGTGCGAATACAATCGTAACACAACTGTCTAAATTAGATGGTATTAGTGAGGTTGCTGTAAACAATGATACAGATGAGGTAAGTTTTAGTTATAATTCTGACAATGACATATTAAATGCAACCAAAAAGCTTTCAGATTTGGGTTATCCAATTGAGGGTGAAGCTAATACATTACCTACTAAGGCCAAATCTTTTGTTAGCTGTGCTGTAGGAAGAGTGAAAAAATAAAAACCACATAAAAGCGGTTTTTTATACTATTTCTGCACTTAAGCCTGCCTCTAAGAGCTTTGAACACCTAGGTTCTAAATCTTCATAAGGACCTGTTTTTACAGTGCATTTACCTTTGTAATGAACAATTATAGAACATTGTTCAGCTTGCTCTGGTGTATGATCACAAGCATAAATTAAGGTATCTATTACATGGTCGAAAGTATTAACATCGTCATTAAATAATATGATTTCGTTCTGCTTTACAACCTCTTCCTTAAGGAGTAATTCTTCGGATTGTTTTTCTTTAGGACTCATAACAATACTAATTTATAAATTTTAACGATATCCAATCACCTCTTTCAATTATTTCGTCCAATTTTAACATATACTCTTTGCATTTCTTCTCAATTAAAAGAATATCATTTTTATAGAAACCACTTAAAAAAAGAAAACCGTCTTTATTCAGACATCTCGCATAAGCAGGAATATCACTTAGTAGAATATTTCTATTAATATTTGCAATGACGACATCATAACTTTGATCTTTGAGTAGAGATACATCGCCTTCATAAACAGAAATATGTTCACATTTATTTCTGTCCACATTCTCTAAACTGTTTATGTAGCACCAATTGTCAATATCGATAGCATCTAGTGAGATTGCCCCAACTTTTTCTGCAAGAATAGCCAGAACTCCCGTACCACAGCCCATATCCAAAACAGATTTACCCTTAAAATCGTTTTTTAGAATATGTTGAATCATCATGTGTGTAGTTTCGTGATGACCAGTTCCAAAACTCATTTTTGGTTCTATAATTAAGTCATATTTAGTATCTGGCTTGTCATGAAATGGCGCCCTAATAGTTACCAAATCATCTACTACAATGGGTTTAAAATTGTTTTCCCACTCAGCATTCCAATTTGTTTGTTCAATTTCATTAAAGCTGTAGGTAATCACAAATTGAGAAGATTTCAAGATGTTTATACCATCAAGAATAAATGCATTCCAATCCTCTTTTTGAATATAAGCGGTTAGACCTTCATTATTTTCAACAAAACTTTCAAAACCAGCATATCCTAATTCTGCAATTAAAATCTCTGTTGCCGGCTGTAAAGGATTCATCTTAAATTCATACCCTATGTAAATGGGAGCCGCCATTGCTATATAGCATTAACAATTGCAAAAAAGTCTTCTGCTTTTAAAGATGCTCCTCCGATTAATCCACCATCAACATCTGGCTTAGAAAAAATTTCTTTAGCATTATTTGGTTTTACGCTACCTCCATATAAAATAGAAACCGAATCGGCAACCTCTTGCCCGTATTTACCTTCTAAAGTTTTACGAATAAATGCATGCATATCTTGAGCTTGTTCTGGTGTAGCAGTTTCTCCTGTACCAATAGCCCAAACCGGTTCGTATGCCAAAATGATGTTTTTAAATGCACTCTCATCTAAATGAAACAATGCATTCTTAATTTGACTTTCTACAACCGCTTCCTCATTTCCAGCTTTACGATCAGTAAGCTCTTCACCAAAACAAAAAATCATATTCATATCATAAGATAATCCTGCATCAATTTTTTTGGCTAACGCTTCATCCGTTTCATTGTAATAAGCGCGTCTTTCACTATGTCCAAGTATCACTGTTTGTATACCTATACTTTTAAGCATCCCTGCACTGATTTCACCAGTATATGCGCCATTCTCAGCAAAATGCATGTTCTGTGCTATAACTTCAATATCATGTTGTCTCGTAGCTTCAAATGCATGCCACAAATTCGTAAAGGTTGGTGCAATCAAAACCTCAGCATTAGAAGTTTTAGATTGTTTTTTTAATTCTACAATTAACGATTCTGTTTGTATAAGGCCATTGTTCATTTTCCAATTACCTGCAACTATTTGTCTTCTCATGATATTATGAATTGAATTTTATTTTGAATTTAGATTACAAAAATAAGGTATTAATGAGGAAACATCCTTGATATGTGTCATGTAATTGCCTAATATAACTTCACCCTTGGATCTAACCAAGCATATATGACATCTACTAGAATATTTATGGTAATAAACACAATAGCTATAACAAGTACTGCACCCATAATGACTGGTAAATCTAGTGTATTTAATGCATTTACTATTTCTTTACCCAGACCATTCCAACCAAATATGTATTCTACAAATACCGCTCCGGCCAACATGGAAGCAAACCAACCAGAAATTGCAGTCACAACAGGATTTAAAGCGTTTTTTACTGCATGATTTTTAATAACTTGGAATTCACTTAGTCCTTTTGCTCTTGCAGTTCTAATAAAGTCCTGACCTAACACATCAAGTAATGAATTTCTCATTAATTGAATGACCACTGCCAATGGCCGAATTCCTAAAACGATTGCTGGTAAAATTAAATTTTTCCATCGAATGGTCATCTTTTCGCCAAAGTCATCCAACTCATACAAGCTACCTGTCATCTCTAAATTTGTGTAGTCGTGAAGCACAAAACCAAATAGCCATGCAAATAATATTGCGCTAAAAAATGAAGGCACACTCATACCTAGAGTACTTAATACCTGAATTAATTTATCTATCCATTTATCCTTAAACAAAGCAGAAACAATACCAAGGGCAATCCCTAAGAATATTGCAATTACTATGGCAGAAAAAGCTAAAACGAATGTATTAGGAATAGTCTCACCAATTACCTGAGTTACCTTTTTTCCTTGTTTTGTGAATGATTCCCTCAAATAAGGAAACTTTAATACGGTCGTTGTTTTACCTATAGTCCATAAATCAGTGGAGGTGTATTTATTTGGACCTAAAAATGTGTAATCCTCAGGATTATTAGAGTGAAAAGATATTGGAGATAAATCGTTGAGATAATTTAAATATTGCTTTCCCAAAGGTTTATCAAAACCATACTTTTTTTTAACAGCTTCAACTTGATCGGCTGTTTGGTTTTGTCCTAACATCATTTTTGCAGGATCACCAGGTAAAATGGTAAACAAAAAGAAAATTACTGTAATGACACCTACTAAGGTGATAAATGCATACAGTAATTTATTTAAGAGATATTTTATCAAACTTAAAGTTGTATATCTTCAATATCATTCCAATGTGCCTTATTGACAACCGTCCCTTTGTTTAAAATTACCACTCCCGGATTCGCACGAACAATAGTCTTAATTACCTTTTCATCACAGAGGTAAAAATTAAAATTAAGATTGTAATCTGATTTCACCTTTTGTTTTTCAGCTTCTCCAGACGATGTTAAACCTATTACAGTAAAACCAGCATTTATTGCACTATCCGTAAAGCCTTTTAGTTTTATTAACCCATCTTCTTCTGATGAAGAAATATTATACATGGCAACAACCACCAATTTTTCTTTATCTAAGTAATATGAGGTTAAGTCTTCATCATCTGATTCTATTGAAAAATCTTGAATTGGCGGTATGTATCCTTCATCTACAGTTTCAGTTTCAACACCTACGTATACTCCATCAACTGTTGGATAACTACCATTAGTCACAAACTCCTGTTCTTCCCCATTAACATTAAATGTCCATGTGTATTCTAAATCCGGTTTTGGTGCATCTTCAGGTATAATCATCTGTTCTTTGATATTTTTCCCTATGGCGTATGCTCTAAAGTCAATTGATGGCAAATGCATTAATACATGATATCCAAACCAAAGTGAAACAATAAAACTTAATATTGCAAGAACAGTATTTGGCAATGATTTAAATAATGGTTTAATATGTTTTATACCATATACTAAAATCAAAATAAACACTAGCAGTATAACATCTTTGGTGAAACTCTCCCATGGCGTTAACTTTAACGCATCTCCAAAACAACCGCAATCTTTAACTTTATCAAAATAGGCCGAGTAAAAGGTTAGGAATGTAAAAAACACTATCATAGCCAATAAACTATAAACAGTGAATTTTGGTTTATATCCAATAAGAAGAAAAACACCAATTACTACCTCAAACACAACAATAAAAACTGAAAATATCAAGGTATATGGAATTAAAAACTCCAAGTTTAAAACATCTGCGCCAAAATATTCTTGTAGCTTATACGAAAAACCTAAAGGATCATTAAGTTTTATAAAACCAGAGATAACAAATAAAATGCCAACAAATATTCTGCTAATATGTACTAGATATTTCATAAATACTTTTTAAAGTTAAGACTTAGATTCTCCTAGATGAATCATTGCAAACACAGCATAATTAATCATGTCCTGATAATTTGCATCAATACCTTCACTAACTATAGTTTTACCTGCATTATCCTCAATCTGTTTAACGCGTAATAATTTTTGCAATATTAAATCTGTTAAGGAACTCACTCTCATATCTCTCCAAGCTTCTCCATAATCATGATTTTTATCTAACATTAGTTGCTTGGTTAACCCTATTTTTTCATCATATAAATCTACAGCTTCAGTCGTCTCCATATCCGGTTGCTCTACAACTCCTTTGTCTAGTTGTATTAGTGCCATTATGCAATAATTAATTATACCGATAAACTCACTCGCCTCTCCCTCATCTACCTTTCTAACAGCATTTTGCTGCAGACTTCTTATACGTTGTGCTTTTATAAAAATTTGATCGGTCAATGAAGGCAATCTCAAAATACGCCAAGCACTACCATAATCACTCATCTTATTCTTAAAAAGGGTTCTACATTGTTCAATTACGGCGTCGTATTGTTTGGAAGTGTTTTGCATTTAATTCAATAATAATTTCCGTAAATTTCGCATAAATAAATTAGAAGTTCAAAGTTTGACCTTTAAAGTTTTTAGCTAAGTTTTAAAATTTAATATGACCATAAATTGTAAAGGCAGGTTGCTTGATTTAAACTCACCAAAGGTAATGGGAATACTCAATGTTACACCAGATTCATTCTACGATGGTGGTAAATATAAAGATGAGCTTGAAATTTTGAATCAAGTAGAGACCATGTTAAATGATGGTGCGACAATTATAGATGTAGGTGGCTACAGTTCTAGACCAGGCGCTAAAGAAATTAAAATTAATGAGGAAATTGGCAGGGTTGTACCTGTGGTTGAATTAATATTAAATAAATTTCCTGAAACGTTAATCTCTATTGATACCTTTAGAAGTAAAGTTGCACAAAAAAGTATTGTAGCAGGTGCTTCAATTGTAAACGACATTTCGGCCGGATATCTTGATAGCGATATGTTGTCAACCGTTGGAAAATTGGGAGTCCCTTATATTATGATGCATATGCGTGGTAATCCCAAAACAATGCAAAACCAAACACAATATGAAGATTTGGTTAAGGAAGTTAACTCTTATTTTGCTGAACGAATTTCCATTGCCCATGAACACAAGATTATTGATATTATAATAGATCCAGGATTTGGTTTTGCAAAAACATTAGAACAAAACTTTGAACTTTTGAACAAATTCGAATTACTTCAAATTGTTGGCAAACCTATTTTAGCCGGTGTGTCTCGCAAATCTATGATATACAAAACCTTAGATACATCAAGCGAAAAAGCATTAAATGGCACAACCGCACTTAACATGTTGGCACTTCAAAAAGGAGCTAAAATTCTACGCGTACATGATGTTAAAGAAGCTATGGAATGTGTTACATTGTTTAATAAATTACACACTAACTAAATGAAAAGGCATTTCTATTATTTAATATTATTATTTGCTCTTAGTTGTAATAATGAACGTGTATTACAGCTTCCAGAAATTGAAAATGCTAAAATATCAGAGGTTCTTGATGTATCACCTGCTTATTTATTGCATGATGAAAGTCTAAACGATATTTCATTTTCTACTTCTTTAGATCCAAACACAACATTATCCTTAGATAATATAGAACAATCATTAGAAACCATAATACGAGAATGTGGTAAGGACGAAAAAAAATTCTTGTTTTAAACCCTAACTTGAGTTTTCAAAATTACATTAGCTTAAAAAACGTATTAAGACCTTTAGAAAATAGAATCTTAAATAACGAATTCATTTATTAACATAAATTCTTAAATTAGCAAAAAGCACAAAACTTGGACGATTTACAACTTTGGGATTTTAGATTTATTGATTTTGTAGATATCTTCCTCGTAGCTATACTTCTCTACTATATTTATAAACTAGTAAAAGGCACAGTTGCAGTAAATATATTTATTGGCATACTGGTTATATACCTCGCATGGCGTCTTACGGACTACCTTCAAATGTATATGCTATATAGCATTTTTGACGGATTTATGAAGGTTGGGATAATTGCACTAATAGTGGTATTTCAGCCTGAGATTAGAAAATTTCTATTACTTGTGGGCTCGACAAATATTGGTGGTAAAAAAAGTATTTTCAAAAATTTTAAGTTTCTAAAAAACGAAGATCAAACCACGACAGATGTTGATGCAATTATCAATGCTTGCAGCAAAATGGGAGCTTCAAACACTGGCGCGTTGATTGTAATTGAGCGAAACAACAACTTAGATTTTTTAACTACTACAGGTGATGAAATGAATATATTAGTATCGCAACCAATAATAGAAAGTATTTTCTTTAAAAATAGTCCGCTTCATGATGGAGCAATAATCGTAGATAAAAATGTAGTTAAAGCAACACGTGTTATACTCCCTGTTAATAATGAAAAGAATATTCCAGCTCGATTTGGATTAAGGCACAGGGCGGCAATAGGCATAACTGAAAAAACAGATGCCATTGCTATAGCCGTAAGTGAAGAAACTGGCCAAATCTCTTATATAAAAAATGGTGAATTTGTGATGTACAAGGACACACACGATCTAACAGAAAAAATTAAGAAAGACTTAGCCTAGTGCAATGTAAAAATTGTCATACAGAACTACAAAAACAAGACGACTTCTGCAGTTCATGTGGAGGACGAGTTATTAGAAATCGTCTTACATTTCGCAATTTGTTTGAGCATTTAAGCGAGACATTTTTCAATTATGACAATAAGCTACTTAGAACAGTTATAGATTTATTCAAAAGGCCAGAGGATGTAATTGTAGGTTATATCGAAGGTGTTAGAAAGAAGTACGTAAATCCAATTAGTCTATTCGGGTTAGCACTTACCGTTACTGGATTATACATGATTATTATCAACAAGTTTTTTCCAGAAATGATTGATTTTTCAAATTTAGCAATTGAAGGTCAGGAAGAAATGCAACGCAAGAATATGCAATTTATTCAAGAGTATCAATCAATCATTGTGATGCTCTATGTTCCAATTTATGCTTTAATGGCCAGGCTTGTTTTCTTTGACAAAAAAAGATTTAATTACACAGAGCTTCTAGTAGTTTTTATGTATATACAAGCACAGATTTCTATTGTCAGTGCTTTACTTACTATTGCAATTGGCCTAATAGGTTATTCAAGCAGCATGGTAAGTGTGTTTATGTTGATTTTAATGATCATTTACACAGCCTATGCTCTAAAACGAATATATAAATTTAACTTTTTTGAAATCATTGTAAGAACTTTGTTATTTGGTGTTGTGCTAGCCATAACATTTGTGATACTTATAGTTGTTGTTTTTATTTTCATGTATCTCAACGGTGATGTACAAGAGATGATAGAAGCACAAAGAGCCACAAAAGAAGCCACTCAAGGTTCTGGTTAAAACACTTCTGATTTCAAAAACTGAACTTCATAAAGATTCTTGTAGTAGCCATTTTTCTTTTTGAGTAAAGATTGATGAGTGCCCATTTCTACGATTTGACCAGCATCCATTACAATGATTTTATCAGCTTGTTGAATTGTAGCGAGTCTATGGGCTATAATTATAGACGTTCTACCCGAAGTAATTTTATCCGTTGCATCCTGTATCAATTGTTCAGAATAAGAATCAACTGAAGATGTTGCCTCATCTAAAATTAAGATACTAGGATTTGTAACATAAGCCCTAAGAAATGATATTAGCTGCCTCTGACCAGAAGAGAGCATTACACCACGTTCCTTAACGTTATAGCGATAACCACCAGGTAAGCTAGAAATAAACTGATGTATACCAATAGCTTTAGCTGCAGTTACAACATCCTCTTCTGTGATGTATTCGTTGTTTAGTGTAATGTTTTTTAAAATGGTATCTGCAAACAAAAAGACATCTTGTAATACAACAGCAATCTGATTTCTCAGTGAATTCAATGTCATATTCTTAATGTCAGTACTGTCAATTTTAATTACTCCAGAATCAATCTCATAAAATCGGTTAAGCAGATTTATTATAGTTGACTTTCCTGCACCTGTGGCTCCTACTATGGCAACCGTTTCTCCAGCTTCGACACTAAAGGAAACACCTTTTAAAACTTCTTCATCTTTAATATAAGAGAATCGTACATTCTCAAATTCTAAATTGCCTTTAAAGTGGTTCGCAATTTGGGTTCCTGTATCGTCAATATTAGAATCTGTATCCAATACTTTAAATACACGATCTGCTGCTACCATACCCATTTGCAACGTATTAAATTTATTAGCTATTTGATACAATGGTCTAAATAGCATCGGTATAAACATGGTAAATGCTATTAAATCACCAAGTGTGGTACCTGGCAATGTAGCAACAACTCCATAACCTCCAATCAAAATAACCAAGGCCATAGTTACTGACGATACAAATTCTGCAACCGGGAAAAATATAGAGTTGTACCAAACGGTTTTTAACCATCCTTTTTTATGACGTTCGTTTATGGCTTTAAATTTTCTGTATTCTATTGTTTCACGAGTGAATAGTTGGACTATTTTCATTCCTGTGACACGTTCTTGTACGAAGGAATTTAAATTTGAAACCTCAGTACGTACATCTTCAAACGCACGCTTCATATATTTTTGAAAGATCTTTGTAGCAAACACTATAATTGGCATTGCTAAAAATACAATAAGGCTCAATTTTAGATTAATGAAGGCCATAAAACCAGCAACAACGGCCATCTTTAAGATATCACTAAATATCATGAACAGTCCTTGCCCAAAAATATCGGCAATACGCTCCATATCAGTTACTGCACGTGTAATTAAAACTCCCACTGACGACTTATCAAAATAGGTCATTTTAAACTTAAGCATGTGCTTAAAAAGTTTTACCCTTATATCCCTTACAACAGACTGACCTAGCCAACTTGCATAGTATATGAATAGCAATTGAGAGACAACCTCAAATATTAACAATACCAGCATTATTAGCATGTAAAAAACAAATCCATCGTATTCCTTATTCGCTATTTTTACATCAATGACTTCTTTTAACACATAAGGTCTAAACGCACCGAAAACGGCCAATCCAATAACACAAATAAGGGAAATAATAAATACTGTACGATAAGGTCTTATGTACTGTAACAATCGCTTAAATAACGAAACATCAAATATTTTCTTTCCTTCTTCTGCCATATTATGCCGAAACTAAACCGGAATCTCTTTTCTAAATATCTTCAGGATATTTAATATCCACTAAACTTAATCCTTGTGCTGGCACCGAATATCCTGCCTCACTTCTATCTTTAGAAGTAATAATCTTATGCAATTCATTAGGCGTCATTTTTCCTAGACCAATATTCACCATAGTACCAACTATTGCTCTTACCATATTTCTCAAAAATCGATCTGCAGAAATCACAAATAGAAGTTCGTTGTTCTTTTCTTGCCAGTGAGCTTCCTTAATATCACAATTATACGTTTTTACATCTGTATTTGACTTAGAAAAGCATTGAAAATCCTTATACTTAAATAAGATTTTGCAAGCATCATTCATTTTGCTTACATCCAGTGGTTTTTGCAATTGATAAGAAAAATCAAAATTAAATACATTTTTATGTGTTGAGATTCTGTAATGATAAGTCCTACTCATTGCATCAAAACGAGCATGCGCATCATTTTTCACCTTCTTTATTTCAGATATAGCTATATCTTTTGGTAAGAAAGAGTTCAATTTATAAACTAATTCAAGTGAATCTAATTTACCTTCATAATCAAAATGGGCAAACATTTTTGAGGCATGCACACCAGTATCAGTTCTACCTGCACCAACAATTGGAATTTTATCATTTAACAAAGTAGATAATGCTTTCTCTATCACCTCCTGCACAGTAATTACATTAGGTTGATTTTGCCAGCCATGATAGGCCTTGCCATTGTACGATAGTTCTATAAAATATCTCAAAAGATTACCTATTTTTGCTATATAATTCACAAAGATAAACAGATTTAAGAGTTATAATCACAATATTATCTTAATGCAAAAAATCCTCCTTCTCTCAGATACTCATAGTTATATAGACGATAATATTATTAAACATGTTAAGCAAGCTGATGAGGTATGGCATGCAGGTGATATTGGTGATTTGGATGTAACTGACACAATAAAAAACCTCAAACCTCTTAGAGCTGTATACGGTAATATAGACGATTCAAAAGCAAGAGCAGAATTTCCATTGCATAACAGGTTTAAATGCGAAGAATTAGACATTTGGATAACACATATTGGAGGATACCCACCGAAATATAATAATAGAATACGTGAAGAATTAAAGAACAATCCTCCAGATATTTTTATTTGTGGCCATTCTCATATTTTAAAAGTAATGCCTGATAAAAAGTTGAACTTATTACATATAAACCCTGGAGCAATTGGTAAATATGGTTTTCATAAAGCCCGAACAATGTTAAGATTTACTATCAATGGAAGTAGCATAAACAATTTGGAAATTATAGAGTACAAAAGATAGAAAATGAAAAACCCAGACGACAGCGTCTGGGTTTTTCGCACTAATACTACTAAGATTTTAGGTTCTATCGTAATCTGTCTACAGATTTTACAAGATCTTCGTCCTTTTTTATAGCCTTGTTAGCCAAGGCTAAACACACAATAGAAAAAACTGGAAGAAGAATCCCAATACCTTTCTCAGAAACGTTAGTTTCTCCAGATAAATTTAGAGATTGAGTTACAAAGATTCCTAGTAAAATAAAGTTTAATATTATATTAAGTCGACCCAAGACAAACTGAGTCTTCCTTTTCTTAAAACTAAAAACCGATATTAAAGATAACAAAGCAGAGCCAATAAATAGGGCTAAATACAAATAATTATCTAAAGCAAATACTCCTACGCCCTCGTTATTTGTCCATAAACGAAATACAAAAATAAGACCAGCAGATATTATGGCTGTCAGAAATAAATATAGTGTCTGTATTCTCTGAATCATATCTTTTATTAAAAAAGCTTTGCAAAATTAGTAGTTTATTTTTTAAAAAGATAGAATTTAATTTAAAATAAAATTGTATTATTGCAATAGAAAGTAAAGACACGACGAGATGTCGCTTTCCAATCTTCCGAATTAATTTCACTTTTTTTCTTTTTATTTCATTTAGAAAATCTTGAGTTAATAATATCGAAACTATAATACTTTATATTACATATACGAATGTTTGAAATTTCACAGTTAAAAGCTAAGAAGCTACCTGAATTGCAGGATATAGCCAAGCAACTAAACGTACCCAAATTTAGAAGTTTAAAAAAACTAGATTTAGTTTATCAAATCCTAGATTACCAAGCAGCAAATCCTGCCGCAGTAAAAGAAAAAGTTGACGTAAAACCACGATCTGATTCTAAACAAAACAATCAGAGACAAAAACGTAGTAGAGTTCAGCGTCAACCTCAGGATAATAAAGGGCAACAACAACAGTCCAGCAACAATCCAAAACATCAGGAGGAAAAAAATACCCCAGACAACAAGCAGAACAAACAACAAGATCACAAGGGTAAGGATAAAAATGAGGATAAGCCTAAAGATCGTAATGATGACAAAAAAAGATCTAATAACGATAATAGACAGCAACATCGCTCTAAAGATCAAAACCGAAACAACAATAATAAAAACAACGGCAATAAGGATAACAGAAACCGTTATCGAGAGCCTGATTTTGAGTTTGACGCAATTATTGAAAGTGAAGGTGTCTTAGACATAATGCAGGATGGTTATGGGTTTTTAAGATCATCAGACTATAATTACCTTACTTCACCAGATGATATTTATGTTTCACAATCTCAAATAAGATTGTTTGGATTAAAAACAGGTGATACTGTACTTGGACATGTAAGACCGCCCAAAGAAGGCGAAAAATATTTTCCATTAATTAAGGTAAGTAAAATTAATGGTCAAAATCCACAAGTTGTAAGAGACCGTGTGGCATTTGAACATTTAACACCATTATTCCCACAAGAAAAATTTAATATAGCGGAGCGTCAATCCACAATTTCTACAAGGATTATGGATTTGTTCTCTCCTATAGGCAAGGGCCAACGTGGTATGATTGTTTCTCAACCAAAAACAGGTAAAACAATGTTACTTAAAGATGTTGCAAATGCAATTGCAGCCAATCACCCTGAAGTATATCAAATGATATTACTTATTGATGAGCGACCTGAAGAGGTAACAGATATGCAGAGAAACGTTCGTGGAGAAGTAATTGCATCAACGTTTGACAAGGAAGCACATGAACATGTTAAAATTGCAAATATTGTTTTAGAGAAAGCTAAGCGTTTAGTAGAATGCGGACATGATGTTGTTATTTTACTAGATTCAATTACAAGATTGGCACGTGCTTATAATACCGTACAACCTGCATCTGGAAAAATTTTATCAGGTGGTGTAGATGCTAATGCACTTCATAAACCAAAACGTTTTTTCGGTGCTGCAAGAAATATTGAAAATGGAGGATCATTGACAATTATTGCTACGGCACTTACGGAAACTGGATCTAAAATGGACGAAGTTATTTTTGAAGAATTTAAAGGTACGGGTAACATGGAGTTACAATTAGATAGAAAGATATCTAATAGACGTATTTTCCCTGCAATCGACTTGACTAGTTCAAGCACAAGGCGTGATGATCTATTATTAGATGATAATACAATTCAAAGAATGTGGGTAATGAGAAAATATCTTGCAGATATGAATCCTGTTGAAGCAATGGAGTTTATTAATGATCGATTCAAACAAACTAGAAATAATGAAGAATTCCTAATTTCAATGAATGGTTAGGTAATTCAATTATAAAAAGCAAAACCTCAAGAAATTCTTGAGGTTTTTTATTTATGTAAAGATTTATATATAGTAGCAAAAAAAAGCCTTTCAGATAATGAAAGGCTTTGAATTTTTTATTTAAGTCTGATTACAACGCTGCTACGTGCTTTGTTAAATTAGCTTTTAAGTTTCCTGCCTTGTTTGAGTGGATTACGTTTTTCTTCGCCAATTTATCAATCATACTAATAACAGAAGGTAACATTTTTTGAGCTTCTTTAGCATCAGTTATTTCACGTAATTTCTTAATTGCATTACGTGTAGTCTTGTGCTGATATCTATTAAGCACTCTTCTTTTTTCGTTACTTCTTATTCTTTTTAAAGCTGACTTATGATTTGCCATTTTATTTTTCTTATTAAAAGTTGTAGCCCGTAGGGGAATCGAACCCCTCTTACCAGGATGAAAACCTGGCGTCCTAGCCGATAGACGAACGGGCCATTTAGTTATTTCATCATTAAATGAACTTGCAAAGTTTCCATTGCGGATGCAAAAATACAACTATTTTTAAATGTTGCAACTACTAATAAATTTTTTTTGATTTTTTTTAGTAAGCCTTTGCAAAAAGAACACGCTTATTAGATGGTTTACCACTGTAAACACAAGAGCCTTCCTCCTCTACACTGTCAATTGGTATACACCTAATTGTTGCTTTGGTAAGATCTTTAATTTTCTGCTCTGTTTCTGCAGAACCATCCCAATGTGCAGAAATAAAACCTGTTTTATTTTCTAAAACTTTTTTGAAACTTTCAAAATCATCAACATCCGTAATATGAGAATTCCTAAATTCCAAAGCTTTATTAAACAAGTTTTCTTGGATCTCCTTTAATAAATCTTCAACCACAACGGACAACCTATCTAGAATTACCGTTTGTTTCGATAAATTGTCACGTCTTGCTATTTCTACGGTCTCATCTTCCAAATCCTTAGGACCTATAGCTATACGCAATGGTACGCCTTGTAATTCGTGTTGTGCAAACTTTGCTCCTGGTCTCAACGTATCTCTTTTGTCAAATTTTACAGAAATTCCACGCTCCTTTAAATTGTCAATAATCTCATCAGATAGTTCAGCTATCTTGTCAAATTGCTCTTCATTTCTATAAATAGGCACAATTACTACTTGATATGGTGCCAAGTTTGGTGGTAATACCAGTCCCTTATCATCACTATGAGTCATAATTAACGCACCCATTAAGCGTGTTGAAACACCCCAAGATGTTGCCCAAACGAAATCTTGCTTACCCTCTTTATTGGTGAATTTAACATCAAATGCTTTTGCAAAGTTCTGGCCTAAAAAATGCGAAGTACCTGCTTGAAGCGCCTTACCATCTTGCATCAGTGCTTCAATGCACATGGTCTCTTCAGCACCTGCAAATCTTTCACTTTCCGTTTTTAAACCTTGTATTACAGGAATTGCCATGAAATTTTCTGCAAATGTTGCGTAAACATTATTAATAAGTTTAGTCTCTTCCCAAGCCTCTTCCTTAGTTGCATGTGCTGTGTGGCCCTCCTGCCACAAAAATTCTGCAGTTCTTAAAAACAATCTTGTACGCATTTCCCATCGCACAACATTGGCCCACTGATTTACAAGTATTGGCAAATCACGATAAGACTGTATCCATCCCTTATAAGTATTCCAAATAATTGCCTCACTCGTTGGGCGTACAACTAACTCCTCTTCTAATCGTGCTTCAGGATCAACTCTTAATTTCCCTTCATTATCTGGATCATTTTGTAACCTATAATGAGTAACAACAGCACATTCTTTGGCAAATCCTTCTGCATTCTTCTCTTCTGCCTCAAATAAACTTTTAGGTACAAAAAGTGGAAAATAAGCATTGACATGTCCTGTTTCCTTGAACATTTTATCTAATTCCGCTTGCATTTTCTCCCAAATAGCATAGCCATATGGTTTTATAACCATACACCCTCTGACTGCAGAATTCTCAGCCAAATCAGCTTTTACAACTAATTCATTATACCATTTTGAATAATCCTCAGCTCTACTCGTAAGATTTTTACTCATTTTCAGTGTTTTGGCACAGATATTGTGTTTATGTTAAATAAAAAAATAGTTCAGCAAAACTAACTATTTTTACTATGTTCAACAATAAAATAAAAGAGATATGCAATTTAAACCCATTACAAGCCAAAAATTGCCGTTTTATGTTGCTCTCGGTTTAATGGCCGTGCTAACTTCATGTGGCTCATACCAATATGCAGGATATGACAATGATGGTATTTACTCTACCAATGAAACCAATGAAAATATTGTTGAACAAACAGTTGCAACTACATCAACTGACGATTCAAATTACTACAAAAATTATTTTGCTGAAAATAAAGCACAATTAGATGCTTATCAGTCAGAAGATGAAATTTTTATTGATGTAGACTCTTATTCAAGTAATTATACTGAAAAAGCGCAAGATTCTTTAGAACAAGGACAACCTTATGGGGGTTGGGGACAAGATAATAGCACAGTGACTATAAATGTAATTGATAATGGTTTTTGGGGTTGGAATGATCCTTGGTTATGGGGTCCTGGATGGGGCTGGAATAGCTGGGCCTATGGTTACCCATACAGATGGGGTTGGAATCGCTGGGGCTGGGGATACCCTTACGGATACGGTTGGAATACTGGATGGAATGTCGGATGGGGTTGGAACGCAGGCTTTGCATGGGGCTGGACTGGATATGGTTGGGGTCCTGGATATAATTATTGGGGCTGGAACAATAATTACTATCGTAATTCAAACAGATATGCCTATAATTCGGGTAGACGAGGCTCATCTTTATATAATAGAAACTTAAATGGTTTAGGTCGAAGTAATGCTGCTGTCTCACGTAGAAATTATTCTACAAGTAGGTTATCCAATGCTGTCACAAATACAAGAAGAGTACGAACTTCTAATAATTCGATAAGTCGATCTAACAATGGTGTTAGAACTAGTAATGGTGTAAGATCCAACAATGGTGCTAGAGTGACTAGACCAAGTAGAACGGTGAGAAATTCTAATTCAAATCGCACAAGATCAAACACATCTTCAAGAAGTTCAAGGCCATCAGGAACTGTAAGGTCTTCAGGAAGTTCGAGATCATCTGGTAGTGTTAGATCATCCAGTGGTTCATCATCGAGATCTTCTGGAAGCATGAGATCTTCTGGTGGATCAAGAAGAGGTGGCAGAGGTTAAAATTTATAATTAATACCGAATTTAATAATTAAGAACTTATGAAAAAAATTCTTATGCTTAGCATAGGCTTAATAAGCACGTCTTTAATCTTAGCACAAGATATTACTGATGCTGTGAGATATTCAATGGATGAAATACAAGGTACTGCCAGATTTAGAGCAATGAGTGGCGCCTTTGGAGCTCTTGGTGGAGATATGTCTAGCGTCAATATAAATCCTGCAGGTTCCGCAATATTTAATAATAGCCATGCATCGCTTACTTTGGGATACTTTGATGAAAATAGTGATGTGACTTATTTCAATTCAACAAGAAATGCGTCTAATTCAAACTTTGATTTAAATCAACTTGGAGCAGCATTTGTTTTTAGAAATATGAATCCTAATTCTCCTTGGAGTAAATTCACAATGAGTATAGCCTATGATAGATCAGCAAATTACGATAGAGACTGGTTAGCTATTGGAACAAATCCAAACACCAGCATTAGTGAATATTTCTACGCCTATGCAGAAGGATTAAGATTAGATGAAATATCAGCATTCCCAGGTGAGACAATTTCAGAGGCTTATAATGATATAGGTTCCATTTACGGATTTGGTCATCAACAAGCTTTCTTAGGATTTGAAGGATATATAATTGATCCGGTTGAAGACACTGATGATAATACGCAATACATCAGAAATATAAATGGAACTAACTTTAATCAACAATACTCTTTCGCAAGTAGAGGTTATAATGGCAAATTAGCTTTTAATTTAGCTTCAAGTTATGAAGACAAATTGTTTTTTGGATTAAATCTCAATGCACATTTCATTGATTACGAAAGAAGTACATTTCTTCGAGAATCAAATTCTAACATCTCCTCTAATGTGAGTCAAGTGGATTTTGAAAACAATCTATTAACTACAGGTAGTGGATTCTCATTTCAATTAGGTGGTATAGCAAAACTAACAGAAGAATTTAGAGTTGGTCTATCATATAATTCTCCTACTTGGTATAGAATCAATGAAGAAACATCTCAATATTTAGCTTCAACAAGATCTGAAAACGGTTCTGATATTAACCAAGTAATTAATCCTAATGTTATTAATATATTTCCGGAATATAAATTACAAACCCCTTCAAAAATAACGGGTAGTTTAGCATATGTTTTTGGTAAACAAGGATTATTAAGCTTTGACTATTCAATTAAAGATTATGCAAATGCAGAATTTAGGCCAACATCTGATGTTTTCTTCTCTGCATTAAACAATGACATAAGTGATGCATTAGACACAACAACTTCGTATAGAATTGGAGGCGAATATCGTCACAAACAATTTAGTTTTAGGGGAGGATATAGGTTCGAAGAAAGCCCATATCAAGATGATACTTTTTTTGGGGATTTAACTGGGTATTCCTTAGGTCTGGGATATAGCTTTGGCAATTTAAGTGCGGATATAGCATTTAGTCAATCAGAAAGAGATATAAATTACCAATTGTATAATGCAGGGTTAACAGATTCTGCACTTATTCAGTCACGTTTTACTGATGTGGTTCTTACATTCGCA
>Ga0213858_10000443_pt1 | contig 19846 bp, 14 predicted proteins | sample PICome_FD_160122 | JGI IMG/M metagenome (GOLD analysis project Ga0213858, IMG submission 160122) | Coastal seawater microbial communities near Pivers Island, North Carolina, United States - PICO245 | ecosystem: Environmental > Aquatic > Marine > Coastal | place: USA: North Carolina | collected... | reverse complement strand
AGTTATATTTAAGTCTGCAATCGCAGCTGTTTCAATTGAATCAGATGAAAATAAATTAGCAGTTAATGTTGATGGTTTTATTTCAAGAGCTGTAATTGTATTAGCTGCTACTGAACCACCACTTATGACACCATTTGCAATGTTATTGGCCTGAATCGCATAAAATCCAATATTGTTTGCGAGTATCGTTCTCTCAGCAATTGTATTTGCATAGACTGAATTACTTCCTAAAGCACCTGGTGGGGCTACAATTGCTCCTGCTGATAATTTCTCAGCCGTAACTGAGGCATTAGCCAGCATCCTTCCCGATACGAGTGTTAGTGCCATTTATTTTCCTTTATTCTGGTGTAACTAGAATCCAACCAGTTTGGTTGTTTGCTTGATAAGCGTCCTCATTCCATTCATAGTATTGACCTAGCTCTACATTAGCATCTGTTGGCATTTGACCTAGTGGTGATTCATACATATAAATTGATGAATTAACTGTCCAACTAGTCCATGAAGAATTTGGCTTTGGTGCTATGAAAGCATCAAGTTCTGTATTATATTCATAACCTATACCAGCATAGTTACCTCTTAACGCTGTGCCACCATCAGGTAAGTAATTACCGTTTGCAGTTTCAGCATAATGAACACCTTGTCTTGTATTATAAGATGTTTGAATCCACCTACTTGCATCACCTACGGCACCACTATCAATAAAATCTTGTTCTGCTACTATCACACGAACAACTTTTCCATCTATTACTTCAGCAAAATGAGACATTATTTAAACTCCTTTAAGTTAAAATGTTTATTCTATATTTATAATTAATTTATAAAGTATACAGCACCATTTGATGTTTCTCCAGTTACAGCATCGTAAATAACATATACGACACCACTACCACCAGAACCAGGTGCTTCAACATGGGCTGGGTTGTAAGAGGGACCTGGCTCATTAGAAAAAATTGGATTATAAGTGCCAGGAGCTCCCCCACCTCCACCTCCGCCACCTAAATTTGCTGTGCCAGAAGTAGCAGGGTAATATCTATCTTGTCCAGGAAAAAATGGTGGTGCTGCGATTGGATTTCTCCCGCTAGATGCTCCACCGCCGGCACCTGAACCACCACCTCTTGGTGGACCGTTTGTACCACCCGACCCACCAGCACCTAATGATGCAACTGGTACAACACCTTTTACTGTAGCACGAAAATCATCACCGCCAAATCCCCAAAGTGGGGTGCCAGTTGGGTATGGGGATGGTGGGTTTCTTCCGTATCCTAAACCTTGTCCAAATGCACCACCACCTCCGCCACCTGTTTGTACTGGTCCACCAGCAGTTTGCGGCCCGCTTCCTGGATACGGAGCTCCGGCAGGGTAGGTGGAAGGTAATGCTGAATCTCTATAATATCCTGAAGTTGAACCCCAACCTCCAGGCATACCATATTGATTGTTAGCTCCAAGTCCCCCACGACCTCCACCGGTGTATTGAGGGCCTGGCATTGGAGGGTTCATACCTGGATACGGATAAAACGGGGTATAACTTATTCTATGACCAGTCGGATTTGTAGGTGGTCCAGGTAATGGCGATGTTACTGGGTTATTAACGATTGCGGGTGCTGTAATAGTAGGGTATAAAGGTTCTAATTGTCCACCATCAACAGGATAATAATCTGCATAACCTGGGTCTTGTTTACCTATGGCACCTATACATTCTTCAAGATAGTTTGAACCGACTCCTGCACCTCCACCACCACTTCCTGTATAACCATTACCTGGAGCAGTGCCTTCACCAGATTGGGCAACAGGGTTTCCATTTTGTCCAGATCGGCCTACCGCACCACCGCCACCACCGCCATACGCCAGTAAATATCCTGTAGAATTACACATGGGGTGAGCACCATCATAAAAAACCATTTCAGTATTTGAACCTTGGCCTCCATTTTGTGGTGGGTTATGAGCTGGGTTAGTTCCTCCAGCACCAATGATTATTGGGTAGCTTTGGCCGCTATGAACTGTAACAGAACTGGCCCATATAACACCTCCGCCGCCACCGCCGCCGCCATAGCCTCCGCCACCGGCACCACCACCTCCAACTATAATCACATCTACATTGCCAGTAAAACCAGCTGTAAATGAACCTGATTGTCGGAATATATGATTCACTTTTTGACCTGGACCAGGAGTATCAGGCCCAATATAATTTTGTTGACCTTCTGGAGAAGTCGGGCTTGTAAGGCCTGATGGTGCAGATGTAGCCAACTGTAGCCCGACATTAACTCTTGTATCGGTATTAACTAATTTGCTATTTAAACCTACAGGGAATTCAAATCCCTCAGGTCTTACATTCATAAAAGTTACTTTTTTTGCCATATCTTTAATTTATTATATATTGAAATAATGTTTCATTTATAGATAGATATCTTATTGTAGCGAAACCACTACCACCTGTGCCACCCGGTTGATTACCGCCGTAACCTCCGCCACCGGCACCACCACCTCTATTTGCCGTTCCGTTTCCTGCAGCTGCGCCAGCTGGGGGTTGACCAGGAGACCCGGCACCTGCAATAGGATTACCAGCACCACCGCCTGTACCAGCCCAACAGCCACCTCCTCCGCCTGCACAATAATGCAGAGGTGTTGTCATATCAGGTGATTGAACAAAATCAAGCCCAACTCCACCAACACCACCTACTGTGGGTGAAGCGTTACCTCCTGTACCACCAACTCCGCCTCCACCGCCGCCTTGGCCATTATTATCTGGGTTACCCGTATCAGACCCTCTACCTCCTGCACTTCCGTAAGCTATACTATAAGATGGTCCTGGCATTGGATTTACTGCTAGACCACCTGAACCTGCTGTGGGTGCTGATCTTTTTCTACTTGACCCACCACCACAACCTCCTGGTACTCCAGGTATACCATCACCTGTACCACTACCCCCTTGACCTCCGCCATGACAAAGTACACTTGCTACAGTATTCGCCTCTATTGTAGTATTAGCACCTCTTGTTGCACTTGCACCGCCAGCGCCTATTGTTACATAAACATTTGCACCATGAGTAACAGGGTAGTCATTTGTGTATATGATACCACCACCGCCACCTCCACCTGCTATTTGAAAACCGCCACCTCCACCACCCGCAACTAAAAAATATTCAATGGTACCTGTAAATCCTGGATTGAACTGACCTGATGATGTAAATACATGAGTTGTATTTTGAGTTGGGCTATCCGCAGCACCTTCTGTTATTGTGGAAGCACCACCCGTAACTGTGCTATTAGCGGCCACATTACCAAATATTCTTAATGAATTTAATCCTACAGGGTAAGCATAACCTCTGGGTCTCACACTAAAACATTTTGCAGTACCAGTATTAGCTTTTGTTATCTCATTTTTTCGTATGCCAATTTCAGATAATTTTGTTGCAAAGCTCCTAGATGTAAGTTTTATTGACATTCAAAAACTCCATTAAGATACCTCAGAACCAAAGGCTGAAAATGATATATCAACAAAACTACCGTTGGCTGATAGTATAGATCCAGCATTCATTGTGAGTCCCATTGTTAATACAACTGTATCAGCTGCAGGCACAGATGCACCTCTTACAATCATTACTGCATTTGCAGCTGGGCTTGCAAATTCTGATTTATCTTGAACCATTAAACTATAAGATCCATTTGCACCTGTTTGATTGCAAACTGTAATTGTTGATACAACAGCTGAAGTGTCAGCTGGCACTACATATAAATTTGCTTGTGTGTTTGCAGTTGAGTTAATTGCTCCTAATCTTTTAAAAGTCTGTGGCATGATTACATTCCTGAAAGTAATAAAATTGTTGGTAAGGCATTTGCGGCTTCAAAAGCAACTGGTATGTTTACTGATACATTAGAAACATTACTCACACGGCCTTTATCGTTTACTGTGATAACCGGTATTGCATCTTCGGCACCGTATGTGCCAGCTCCAACACCCGTTGTTGTTAATAACTCATCTCCAATTGCAACACCTGAAGCAAACTTAGCTGATGTGATTGACTTATCATCTGGTACAAATATACCTACTCTTTGTCTACTTCTAGCGACCACTAGGACATTATTTGCACCTGATGTGGGTGCCTCTGAAAAATTTATTGAACTATTTGCTAATGTTACAGTATAGGCATTAAAAGGGTCTTGGTGTACATTATTTACATATACATCAAGTTCTTTTGGGTCTGAAACAGCCTTTGTAAGTGTAAAACTCGTTGCTGTATTATTACCATTGAAAATATCGGTAGTTCTTTCAAATAATTCTGTCTCTGGAGCACGACCAATATATGTTCCCATATTCTACCTTATAGATCCGAAATTTCTAGTGTTGACACAACAACATGACAAGATAACGCTCCTGAAGTATTCACATTAATACTTTCCCCTGGCTCTATGACAACTTTTTGGTCTCCGCCTATTGGCACTAAAGAACCTCCAGCAGGTATACTCGCATCAGTAACTAATGAAAAAAGTTGATCAGTAGTATTACTGTGAACATAAACACTAGCAGTTTGTGCAATATTTGTTATGTTTGATATGGTCATACCCACAACTATTTTATCAGTTGCATTTTCTGAATTAGTAAATGCAGCTGCAGCCGCCCCTGTGGTGGCTGTTGCGAAATGACTTCTAAATCTGTTTGTTGCCATATATCTTTCTCTCTTTTTCTTTATTTATATATCAGGATAGAGCAACTGATAATGCTATTGCATCTGAAACTGTTGAATTGGCCTTTGCGAAGGCAGCTTTAACACTATTTTCTACTGTTATTGGACCAACCATAGCGCCTGCATGAGCTGTACATTGATAATAATAAGTATCACCCATATTAGCAGTGCCCGCTGGTATTTGCATATACAAAATACCACCCATTTTATACTGTGCGTTGTATCCTTGTGATACAACAACTCTATTGCCATTATTTTGTGTTTCTACATGAGTAAGACCTACATTCATCAATGTGGTACCATCGTTTACTCTTCTGATTCCGTACGCATCTGGTGCTGAATAATTATCATCATTTGTTGTGCGAATTACGAATGGATGAGCTCCAGCTAAACCAGTTAAGTCAAAGGCATATGTATTACCAGGTTTAAAATATAAATCGGGGTCATTACTTGTGGTGCCATCAGTTGTTGTGAAAATATAATTAGAACCATCACCAGTTATAATGTATCGAGCAGACGCTTCACCTGATGTAAATGCACCTTCTTTATAAACAACCGACTCAGAATCGGAAAGTATTAAATTTCCGTTCATAGTTAAATTATCAAAATCAGAGGCGTCTAATGAAATATTACCCGTTACATCAAGATTACCATCAATTAAAACATCCGTGTTTGCATAAAACTTATCGTTTATTGTACCATCAGTTAGATGATTAAGTTTTTGTACAGTTTCGGCCGTTGTTGTAACGTGTTGCTGAAATGTGTTCCCTGTTGTTATATTTCTTATAATTGCCATAGTTATCTCTTAGCTACGATTTGTTTGAGTAGAGTTTTTATTTCTTGAAACTCGTCTTTAATTACTTTTACTTCTTGTGTTAAAGTCTCTAAAGTTACGCTTTCTTGCTTTCTTCTTTTTGCACTCATCATTTTGACCACATCAGTATTCAGAATAGCTTTTGATCTTGTATCTCTTACAAGATTTTTGTGGTCTTTTACTTTTAATATATTCACGATAATGCTATTGCCCTAAAGTTCTTAATAGATGGTGCTTTTGCAGTATTTGTCGAATACAACACAACTTTGATTGCAAAATATCTAAAGTTATCATAAGTCGCATCAGCATTTGCGTATGTAATGTCTTCAGCTCTGTATTCACAATCATAAAAATCTGTATAATTCTGAGTTGTCGTTACTGGTGTGATTTGATTCATTAAAACATATGGTAAATCTTCAAATTCTGATGAGTCAACACCTGATTGTACCCTATAATAAACCTCAACTGATGCACCTTCTGGTAAATTTTTAGAAAGTATAACTCTTAAAGAAGTTGCATCAAAATCATCAGCTAGTTTAACTTTCTTTGTGATGTATTTAGATAACGCACCACCACCTTCATTCTGCGTTTCTGGATTATCCGTAACATCTGTATTAGCCGAACTGTTCAATAAGTTTTCTGCAAAAATAAATCTACATCTGTCTAATTCAAAGGTAGGCGAAACATCTGTATTTGTCGTTGACATTGTAACTCTAAGATTAGCTTGACCTGAAGCTGCAAATTGTTGTCTAGTTTCAAAATTAATATCAGCTTCTGGGTAAATGTTTCTAGCAGTGCCTAAAGATGAACCGCCATTTGCAGTTGTTGATAATTGAAAAGATAGTGAAGTATCTTTTGAGTATGTTTCATACGGAACACTCACTTTCATATAGTCAACATATTGAATTGGTAAATTACCAATCTGAGCATCAACATCAGTAAAGAAGTTTCCAGATGTATTAAAAGCACATTTTCTAATCTCAAAAGATAAATCTGAAAGTTGGTCTGGTTCCCATGTTCTAGCATTTTGAGACTTGAACAATGACCCTGTGTATGGCTGACCAGCTACAACTTGACCATTATCAATTCTCGTTTGACCAACTGTAGCGATAAACACAGTATAATTTGAAGAGTTTGTAAGTAACACCATAGAGTATTCACCGGGCTCTAAAAATATTGGTTTATCAAAATCAAATTGAGTTTTCACCGGTGTGTTAGGCGCCGAAGCATCAGGTAAATTTACATCATCAGGATTTTTTGTAACTCTTGCATCTAGTATGACATCATCTGCACTTGGGTACCCATTAACAGTTTTTCTAATCTCTAATGTTACAGGTAATGATACGTCCTTCGTTGCAAAGAACACAGATATATTTGGTACAAATATGCCTTTTGGATTTGTAAATTCATTTACATAGAAAGTCTGTGCCAATGGGTCTACATAAATTCCCTCTTGTATATCAGCATACTCTGGGCCACCTCTAAAGTATTGTTCAATTATACCCCTTGCAGCTGCATCATTATATCTACCTTTAATATCACCGTATTCATTATTATCAATATTTTCAAGATAGAAAGTATAACCTCCCACATCAGGTATTCTTCTTAAAACATTTCGATATATGTCATATATTCTTGGGCCCCAATTATTCACGGTTGCAGCCGAAACACCTGATCCTATTATTCTGGCATTTAAATCAGCGATTGAAATACACTCTCGATTCTCTGGTGCATTATTCATGTAAAAATCACAATTATATGCTGGTGGTGTAGGTGGTTGTTCTTCAACAACAGTTTGCACTACCTCAACTTCAGGCACTCTGGGCGTGCCAGAAAAATATCTAGTTGTAGCAATGGTTGTGTGAAAAGTTGGGTTGAATATAGAATCACAGAAAATAATTTGATGCTCACCTGCAAAGAATTGTTCTTGAGTTGTTGTGTCATTTGGTAAAACAATTCTACCTTTTGCAAATCCGTTTTCATCGGAGATAATTAAAGGTTTATTCTCAAAAGAGGATGTATCAGAATTAAATCTATTTAATTTATGTGATACATTTCTACCATCTATGAAAGCGTGTACCTCGGTATTAGGCTTATATCCAAAAATTTCAAAATCAATATTTTGAGCTTGTGCGTAATAAAATACTTTATCAGTTTCGGTTTTTTGACTAAGATACCCAGCTGCCTCAGCTGAAGTTGATGTTTTTGCTTTTTGATTTGTTGTGTCATAATATGTATATACTTTTGCATCACTCTTGTCATAAGATAATAAATCCCACTCACCCCATCTTGAACCTGTATAGTTTTCGCCAAATGAGAAGTTATCAGAGTTACCATCTGTATTAATACCGACAAAAGGTCTAGTATCAAAGTCGGCGTAAGCTGCAACATCAGTTGATAGTTTAACATGACCTACAAATCCAACAACATTAAATGGGTTGACATTTACCGTGCCGGTTGCAACCGCTTGTGCCGTGTAAACTTCAGTACCATAAGGTAATGTTAATCTATCACCAGTATTTCTTAATGATGCAAATGATGTTGATTGAGCTCCCAAAGCCCCATTAGCTTTAAATCTCGGTCTTAAAAGTTCATTATCATAGTCAATCGAACATTTATAATCGGGGTTAGCGACATCACCAATGCTATGACCTTTGTAATTATCTACCACAAATCCATTACTCAAAAGTTCCACATTATTATTAGAGAAGAAAGTTTGTGATGCTAATTCAGTCTCTAACAGGTTTAAAGATGTGTAATATTCAACTCTAGTTAACCGATCATCAAGACCACTTATATCTTTCATTGTATATCTTTTATTTTTTACAATCTCTAATTTGACATTACTTGCCTGTGGTGTGTAGGCCTCTAAAGCTAATTTAGCAATAGTCATTGAGTCGGGATCATCAGCAGGTGTTGGAGGGTCATTTAAAGCTGGTTCGCCTTGAATCACTCTAAAGTTACCATCAAAACCTAAAACAAGTTTATCATTTCTTGGTAAGTAATAACTTAAACTCATAGCAGCCGTTGGATCTCCTGAATCTGGCATCTCAAGTTTAGAAAATGTCATACTAGCATTTGAGTAAACATTAGGAGACATATCTACGAATCTAAAAGGTCTAAAATCTATACTATCCCTCAAAGATATGATGGTGCCATCTTTTTTAGTAAATTGAGGTATAGCTTCATATCTAAAGACTTGGTTATATGAAGCTGCATCAATGTATCCTTTCTGATTTGCTTCGATATGATTAAATACGACTAAAGATTTTCCAACATTAATCTTCGCTGTGTCAGGGTAACCATTTGATAATGCGTTGTTTGCTCTTAATCTTATTGTACCATAATCAAAGAAACTTTCTCTTTGACCTGTATCAAATATGAAAGCATCTCTCACATTCTCAAGCGTATTATTAGCATCGTAATCACCATCTGAAATGTAAATTGCCTCTACGTTTACACAATATGGTCGACCTAATGATATTTTTGCTGGCTTTGTACCATCTCTTTGTGATAAAGTACCAATGGTAAATATTTTATTATTTTGTCTTGATACTAAGGTTCTTCTATCATTTTCACCACTTTGAACTTGTATAGTCGCTATGACATCTACGGTACCAGTAAGCCCCGTGTCCACCCCACCAGATCCATTATCTATCTGTAAAGTTGCGGTTGGCGTAGCACCATCCGTTACCACAACAGAAAGTATTTTTGATACTAAAAGTCCTTCTGGATTACCATTAGTTCCACCTGACTTAACTGTTACTTGATAATGTGTCTTTCTAGCCGTATCCGTAGAGGCTGATAAAAATGTTTTATTTTGATCATTAGTTCCTATGACAATTACACCATTCGTAACTGTAGCACTACTAAAAATTTTTCTTGTTTGATAAGTGAAAGAGGTAGCACCAGTATTTGCCACATAGTTATATGACATTGGAAAAACTGATATATCTTCATTTGTGTCAATAAATGTGCTTCTACTAAAAGTGTAGTTATTTGATCCTGAATTAGAGAAAAAACCATCACCTAAGTCGGTGGTTGTTCCAGAGAATACTGTACAACTTATCTCAACATTTGTCCCTCTAACAGCTGTAACATATGCTATTCTTTGACCTAAACCTTGTATCGCAGGTGCAGTCGACCCTGTATTTCCTGCAGCCACCGGTCCATTATTAGATACATTATGACCTTCAACCATATCACCAACTCTAATACCACTTGCATCAACAACAATCATATTATTTGTGCCGTTAGCCAGTCTTGCAGGTGTTCTATGAGTTTGAATAGATGTGGAATCTACATTCGCATTAGCATTTGCTGAATTAATAATGTCTACACCGATTATTGTTCTAACTAATGTTAGTGGTAAATTACTTGTGTTTCTGATATTAAATAGAGATAATTTAAATACATCATTATGCCTTGCGAGAGGCTCAGTAGCACTATCATTTTTAAAGAACTCAACATTTTTAACGTGAGCTTCACCAATTTTTGTATTTTGTGCAAACGACTCTGTTGTTGATGATGCCCCACCATTTGCTAAATTTGATGAGTGAAGTGTAACTTTTACAAAATTTGTAGTATTTGTGAAAAGAGTATTATTTGCACCACTAACATAAATATAATTACCATACGACTGTTCTAAACTATAAGATGAAACTGTCTCTTGTTCTCTTGCTTTTGGTAAGTTTATATCAACATCAGATATGTTTTCTATCTCATAACCTTTAACATATGCTTTACCTTTACCTACTGTAAGTATACCTGTGCCTGTGTTACCTAAATTACGAACAAGTGGTGTAAGGCCTCTAACTATGTAATCACCAGATTCATCATAAGTTCTTCGTGCAAGTGTTCTACCTAAATCAGAATATTTTGTGCCTGTAGCGTCTTTAACTAATTGACCATTTTTATATCTTGCAACTTCAATGTATTTTGTAGATGATATTTCAGGTAGTGATTTTGTCGATTCGTCTAATTGTTTTCTTGTTAAAGTTAAAGAAATTTTATATCTATCTGCACCTGTAGCGAGATAATTTGAAGAATCTAAAGCAGGATCTAGTAAACTTGCATCATCAGATGATTTTACAACACTCTCTGTTACTTCAAAACCAATTGATACATTTGCACTTTTTCCATACTTGTCAGCTGCAACAATTTGTTTTGGATTTTTTACAAAAACCCCATTTGTATAATAAACACCTTCTGTTACACCGAGTAATTTTGCATCACCAAATGGATTTGAGTTTGCTGTTATCATGGCTATTAAATTTGCATTACTCAAATCAGAAGAGGAATACACATTGATAAGTGCATTAGATCTAACAGTAACATTTGAGCCTACATCAGCGACCACAAAAACAGTTGAATTGCCTATGTTTGCAGTAGTATTTGACAATTCACCTGTAAGATTTTGTCTTAAAGTAATTGTATCGGTGTTAGCAAACGCTATTGACCCATTTGTTCTACGCTCACCCACAGTTTTAATGTGTGAAACGTATAAAGTATCTGGGTCGCCATTAGCAGCTGCATCAGCATGATGAACATAAAATACATTATTAGCAACTGTATTTGAAAAACTTACATTTTGATTAGCGTTAGCACTTCCAACACCAAATATAGGAACAGTTATAAAAGTGTTTATAAAACTAGCTACATTTACAGCTGTAGCACTTTGAGTGATACGATTTCTGTCTAAAGAACCTTCGGGTAATAAAGGAGCTAAGTTGATATGTTTTACTGATGGTTGTAAGTTAATAGTTAGTTTATCTATTTTACCTTCACCAACACCAAAAATTTCAGCACCAGTTACTCTTGAACCATCTTTGAATAGATGGTCACCAAATTTAGTAATTTGGTCTTGTAATATTGTTTGTGATTGTGTTAATTCACGAGCTTGAACTGCCCTACCTGGTCTAAAAAGTATTCTATGAAAATTTTTATCTTCATTAAAATCGTCATAGTAAGGTGTTGTATTAAAATCTATCGCCATTTTTTGCCTTTAAAATCTTATGGTCAATTTAACACTCTCTGCTTGGCCATCTGTTCTTGTAATAGGTTCTCTGTTATCTACAAAAAGTAAATCTGCTGATTTTGGTTCAAAAGCAGGATCTATAATTTGTGTTATTATTCTTGAAGCCCCTGATGTATTTCCAATTAAAACTTTTCCTACCTCTAATTCACCCTGTAATTCATTCACTTCTAAAAATGTTGCACCTTCGAGTCTATGAACAAACCCACCAGCTGTATAATTTGTGGGAGATGTGCCTTGATACACAAATTCATTTAGATCATAAGCAACACCAGATGCAACAAAAACTTGTGTTGTTTGTTTAGCCGTTGTAACTGCATTTGCACTATTAACATTTAATACAGCATTATTAGACTGTGCCTGTGAAGTTAAAAGTGTATTTGCACCATATTTATAAGGGTTTTTAACAAGTCCAATTTGTCTAAAACTAAAATCTGCGGGAACCACACCACCCTCTGTTGAATCTATTTCTCCAAATTTAGTAACAATAGACACACTATTTGCATACAAGTCTTTACCTATGTCAAAACCATGACCAAATTTTGGTGCAATAACTGCCCTTGCTGAAGCTTCAGTACCTGTGCCAAAAATTCTTACATTTATTTTATCTGTATATTTACTACCAAACTGTGTAACATTAGCAGATTGTATTGAACCATTATCACCCAAAACAGCAACAGCTGTTGCTGGCTCAGCACCATCTGTTTCACCATCAATGAAAAGTCTAGTCTGAATTGTTATGGTATTTGCAGCTGAACCATCACTATTTGATAAAACTGGTTTAGTAAGTGTAATTTCATTTGTAACATCATTAACTAGCTCAATAAATGTATCATCAGAAAATTGTGTGCCGGATACAATCATATTAGCAGCTGCAACTTGATCTACACCTAAACCAACCTCACTTAAAAAAGCACCAGTTATTTGTATTTTTCTTTGAAGGCCATCTGAGGCAGCTGTGTTTTGTGTTTCAAATGCAAAAGTTCTAACATTTGTAAAATCTCTGTAGCCAGAACCTGAATTTGTAACAACGATGGTTGTTACCTCACCCTCAACAACACTTGAATTTCTCAAATCATAACTACCATAATCAGTATTACTGCTCATAGAAGATGATGTTCGATCTCTTGTGGGTACAGGTATGAAAGATGTATCGACAAATTGGTCACTATCTTTAATATTGTACATATACTTCCAAACATAACCATCGGTTCCAGTATTATCAACAATTCCATTTGAAGTTGAACTATCGCCTGTGGGCTCTACTGATGAGTTTGAACTACTTCCGTTTGATAAACACTTATATACATTTCTTGTGCTAGGTGCTAACACATATACTGGTTTTGTGTTTAATGTAGCATCTCCCTCTATTAAATGACTCACAATAGCTTTATCATCATATTGCATATACTTTGTGTCAGCTGTCCAATCTACCCTTGGTACACTCAGTTTGACATCACCACGACCAATTCTCTTGAGACCAATCATTGAATTTAAAGCATTATCTAAACTCTCTCGTGTCTCTACGATTTCAGGTGGAGATGATTCATTTGTATATGGCGTGCTATCACCTATGAAAACGTAATAAAGATCGGTAGTGAAAGAATTTGCAAAAGCCTCTGCATTTCTTAATGATAGTGTTTTTGTAGATAAATTAGTTGCCATAATTGTTTATTTATACCAAAACGATAACGGATTGTGCATTTGCATTAGCTGTAAATGCTAAAGTTACTTCTACATTTGTATTTGAAATAATTGTACTTACTGTTCTAACTTCATTATTTACTGCAATTTGAACATTATTAGCTTTACCAGCTTTCGGATTTAACAAAAGACCAGATTTAATAATAGTTGAATTATTTGGCACATTGGCTGTTAAAGGTGTTTGTAGTTGTATATGTGAAGTATTAGAGCTTTGCACTAAAAAGAAGGTATTGCCACCATCAAACGATACTTTATCATTATTATTAAATTCTCTTGTAGTAGACTGAGCACTTGCACTTCCTATACCAAGCACAAATCCATTTACTACTTCTTGATATGGAACACTTGTAGATCCCACAGTAGCGGTGTTTGAAAAGAACCCTGAATAGTATGCTTGACTCAATCCAGTCTGTAAATTACATGGTTTTTGATAGTTTTCCCCTCCTACACTACCTCGACTGTTTCTACTAATTGTAGCATTTGCTGATGATAAATTAACAGACTCCCTATATACACTTGTAAATATAGTGTTCGATCCAGTTATAAAGATTGAACCTGATGTTACGTTTACAGTACCAGATATTGAATTTGAAACCGTGCTTGTTGATACAAATACATTTGCATTGGATATTTCTCTTGCTTCAAACTCTGCACGATTTCTATACCCAGCTGGATGAACAAGACCTTTAAGTATTGTTTTATATTTTTCAAATTCTACTGGTACTTTAGTTAAATAAACAAATTCTTGATAATAATTTTGACCTTGTACTTTTCTATTTTTCTCTGATATTAAGCCTCTGGAAGAAATGAATCTACCCTCTGTGGTCGAAACTGAGTCTGTCAAAACAGCAGTTGCATTAGCATTACCATCACCTAACCCTGATAAGTCCACATCTGGTATTGCTTGATATCCAACACCAAAGTCTGTTAATCTTATAGTTTCTACAGCACCTTTAAATTCATCATCTGTATTTGCAGTTATAATTTCACCATCACCTAAAAGACACTCAACATTTAACGTGGCATTACTACTTGAAACAACTTCATTAGAAATATTTGTTCTAAAAATTGTAATACTATTAGAAGTTGGTAAATGACCTGGGTCATAAGCCGCACCACCTTTTGGAAAATGGGTATCAATACTCATTGGGGCACCAAACACATTTGCTGATTGAGCACTTATACTAACAGGATCTAAAGAATTTGCAAGGCCACGAGTACCAAAGTAAGACCCATTAGAAAAATGAATAAAATCTAACTCATTTGGAAAAGGTCTATCTACCGTTAAAAAACCACCTTCGTGAAACATACCTGTACCAGGTATCGTGATGTTACTACTTACATTTGTTACTTTTCTTTCATGGCCTAATATTGAAATTATATCACCTATTCTTACAGGATTATCACCTTTATGAAAATTAAATCCAGAATGATTTGCTTGTGGTGTCATATAAACGCCACTCAACCCGACATTTACGTTTGGCTCAGATACATTAATTGCATCAACAACCACACTAGAGACATAAACATTTGGCACACCAGATACACCTCTAAATCCTGTGTTTGCTGAAACAGTTGCAATATTTACAACACTACTTCTAATACCTGTTCCGAAATTTTTATAATGTGGGTATTCAAATTCTGTATTGATTATAGAACCGTTTGCATTTGCTTCTGATACTCTGGCTAAAGCACCATCACCGGCGCCTGAGCTAGCAAACTCTATAATATCCCCAACTGTATAATTATTACCAGTGTTTGCTATTTCAAGTCTTCCTAAACCTTTAAATGATCCAACATCAGCAGTGGTTCTAGCTGCCACCTCTACAAGAGCACCAGCACCATCTAAAGGTAAGTCAGTTGTTGTCGTGTTTGACGTAACAAGTAAAACATTTTGTATAGGCCCTATGTTTACAGCTTGAACACTTGAGTTTACAACGTGTTTTATTACTGAATTACCATCAGGTAATGATACTTGAGTGTTAGTAAAAGACCTTGCATAGCCGCCTACGTTTGTAGTGCTTAACACTTGTGTTGAATTAGATATGGCAACTTGACCAGTACCTATGACTAATTCAGCAAATGTTTGGGAAGTGTTATCACTAATCTGAGCATCAAAGGTCTCACCCATCAAAATAAAAGAGTTTGGTGTATTATTACCAGAAGTGTCAATCGCAGGTTTAACCGTGTATAAAACGAAACCTGTTTCTGTATTACCACCTTGTAGTAGACCGCCTACTGCAAATCCAGCACCACCGTTATTAACTGTGGGTTCACTTAAAAACTCTGTGCCTAAAGAAGCGACTTGAGCGGTCGCCTTTCTTTTAAAGCCACCAGCAATGAGTGTAACTGGGTCACCAATATTATAGAGTCGGCCTCCATCAACAACTCGTATTTCTTCAATAGATGAGAAAGTATTTGTTGAAATATTAACAACATCACCATTTACAATAACTGTTGATGTTACCTCTTCACTTTGTGAAAATGTGCCAGATGATTTTCGTGGATCAAAAAACAGTTCGACTTTTGGAGATATATCAATTTTTCTAGGAAAAACTCTTTCGATAACTGCTGTGGCATTTGATGATACGCCTCTAAATCTTCTATTTTTTAATAGCCCATCATTAAATGATTTATATAAAACTCTAATATCTGAACCACTCGCCGGCGTCCCTACATTTCCTGTTGTTGTTAAGAAGCCCGTATTATTTCCAAAGACATTTACGATGTTACCACCGGCAAAACCAGCACTAGTAACTGTTTGAGCGATGTTCCCATTGGCTACTGATGTTGTAGTTAAGCTTGAAAGTAATAAATTTGTACTGTTTGTTACGGATGATATTGTGCCTGTATAGATGTTAAAAAATGGAGCTCTATTATCTTTAAATGTGATTGTTGTTTGACCAGTTATTATATCACCAACATTCCGCAATTCTTCAAAATTATATGTTGAAATAGAAAATCCACTCATGTTGGGTGTGTCAATATCAATGAACCTGTTGGTTCCGTGAAGACCAGTCATACCACCAGATCTTATATTACCGTTTATATCTTTTTTGACTGTTATCGTATCATTAAATAATATTTTTTTATCTTCTTTTCTTAGAAAATAATCAGTAACGTGTTCTTTTTTAATACCATCAATTCTAACTTCAATATCTTCTGGTGAAACTTTTTGAGCTAACATTATAGATTGATTAGTATTACCCGTGCCTGTGTAAAACGATGATATTTGATCTGCAATTGTAAGTATGCTTTCAGATGTATATTGGCCATCTGATGCTCTTAAAACTTGATCTTCAGGGAATACAATATCTGCCTCTACACCAAAAAGCATTCTGAAGAGTAATTTAAATGATTTTTCATTACCTTTTGACAAGTATAATGGTAATACATTTTTAATTAAAAATGCCTTATCTAATGTTGCATCTTTGGGTATAAGGTTTGCAAATGTATTTAAAAAACTTGTTTCAAAAGAATCTATTGAATCATCTATATCACCAAGTCTTCTCAAGCTTTTTGAAACTGTTGTTAGATCGTTATTTTGAGTACCTTGTTCATTTTCAAGAAATTCATAATAAGCCTCTAAGAAAGAGATAAAGAGAGGATGATCTTCCCTAACAAATTCGGGGACTTGTCTGTTAATTAAAAGAGAGGTTAGCTGTTTGCTAAAATCTGATTCGTGGGCCATTTTAAGAAGTTACTGACTCAAGAGTTGTTGTTATTGATACAGGATCTTCAATATCTATTGCTACAATACTATTCCTTGTAGATTGTATGACACCCGATTCAGATCCAATCGTAAATCTAATTAAACCCTCTGAATCTGCGCTAGTAGGCACCGATGATATATTGATTGGATCAATATTCAAAATTCCTTCTTCATAGTCTATTGTACCTGCATTTTCATTTACAATTTGTCTATTACCAGCTGAATCAAAGAATAAAGTTCTTATTGTTCCATTTCTCTCATCAACAGCTACTTTTAATTCGGCCCCTATGCCATCACCACCAGTTAAAGTAACCGTAGCTGTAGTATAATCAACACCTCGATCAAGAATATTAACTGACGAAATTTCACCACCTGAAAGCACAGCTTCTGCTTTTGCACCTTTACCATCCCCCACTATGGTGAGAGTTGGTGCGACACTATAACCAAATCCAGGGTCTTCTATTTCAATTCTTGAAATGCCAGTTGATGACTGTGGCACTTCTTCAAATTGCATTTCTCGTGATGTGCCCGCATTATCAAAACCAAAAAATTTAGTGGAAGTGAGTCCTGTAGAACCTGAACCTCTTTCAAGTTCTTCATTAAACTTAACTTCATATGAACTCACGCCAATTATAGGCTTTACTCTTTTTTGAACTCTAACTTTAACTCTTGAACCAATGATCGCATTTGTTTCCGTATCATCAATAGCTTCAGAAAATTTAGACTCTGTAAATGTACTATCAAAGGTATTTAAAAAGTTTGAATTAAATGATATTATAGAGTTTCTTATTGAATCTTTTAATGATTCGGGTGTCAATGTTGTTTTTCTCGGATCATATCTTACATTGTTTGTAACCAAAAGATATATAAATTCAGGGTCGACAATTTCTACATCTACACCTATAATACCTTTAGGTTTTAAAACTTCGTTTATTATTCTTAATTTTTCTGTTTCTGATATGAAAAAATTTGCTTTTGGTTTTAGTGATACAAAAACTTTACCATAAACAACAGGAACATTATCTTCACCACCCCATACTGATATAGCCTCTATACTCGGCAATTCTTTAACTATAAATGTTTCATAATCTTTTTTAGTAACTAATCTATTCTGAGTTGTAAATTGATTTGGTGCTGAAAATTTAATAGAATCTACTGACTCTCTACTCGCACCACCTGATGCAGCTGAAACTGAAATTAATTGTAAATCATCCATCGTTTCACTTAAAGAGTCAACAAGTGTTGCGGTAGAAACAAAATTGTTTGCTTTATTCGCAGCTGTGCCATTCGTAACAAGATAAGAAACAGCTACAGTTGCACCATCGTTTAATTTTCTACCTACACTATCATTTCCAAAATATATTTGAAATTGTCCATTCTTACCTTCTTGTAAAAAATAAACATCAGAAGTTGGGCCTACATCTAATATATCTGTTACTTTAGAGTATATTGACACCGCTGTATTAGAAATATTAGGCACCACACTTACCCTAATTGTACCAGTATCAATGTTTGAATCAGGTAACGTAAAAATTTGTTTAGGATTATTTGATGCGTTATGAGTAAAATTATAAGAAACTAATTGGCCCTCTGAGATTGGTAGATTAGTGAAAATATATTGATCATTAGATTTAGTAACTAGAGTATCTTCTAATACTACAAAATTATAAGTTTTATTATCTATTTGTTCTGAAATAAATCCAAAACCTCTAGGAACAGTTAAAGTGCCTGTTGTTGAAGAAGATGAATTTGCTGTAAAATTAATCGTAGCTGTTGGTGCTTTTATAGAGAATGGAGTGTACCCCAAACTTTTTGCCAAAGATACAACTGAATCACGGAGAATAGCAGTATCTATAAATGATTCATTTGCTACCATATTTAAATAGTAAGCATTATAATGTGTATTGTAAGCTAAAAGGTCTAATAAAACTGAAAGTCCTGAACCTTCAAAATCATAGTCTGAAAAAGCATCTTGCTGTTGTAAAAAAGACCTTAAATTTGTTTTGATGGAGTCGAAATCAAGTTCTGTTACTCTAAGGCGATCTACCATTTATCTAATCCGTTCTAAGAAAAAGTTTATTGTTACTGGTGCTGTTAAGTTTAATATGAAAAAAGTCATTTCAACTTCATATCCGTTCTCATCATATTTGGGGTTAGCTATTACACTTTGAATTTTTGCTCTAGGTTCAAAGTTTGTGATGACCTCTGATATTTCTCTTTCAAGTGCAGCCGCTTGTATAGAATCCATGTTTTCAAACAACATTCTACGCAAATTAGAACCCAAGTCTGGTTGAAATGGTCTTTCATAGTGATTTGTGAGAATTAGATTTTTTACTGAACCTATTACCGCTTTTTCGGCCGTAAGTGTATTCACATCTTTACGAACTGGGTGTTTAGTAAAATTTAAGTCTAAATCACTAAATGTTCTTGCTATGTTTGTTCTAACTGTTGCCATCTTCTATTTATACCTAATTACCAACAATAACATTGGGTGAACCACCTGTAGCATTAGGTGAACAATGAGATGGTCCAGATGGACACAAACTATCTGCCGATGCTGAATCACCTTTATCTACAATCATTGTGCCTCCTATAAACACTTGATTTACTGATGCTGATAAAGCCCCACCACCATGGCTATTTGGGTCGCCATTAATTGAAACTAATTTACCATTTGCAAAGACATTCTTACCTTGTCCTGAAACAGTAGATGCACCACACGACCTTGAGTCTCCGTTTCTATGTACTTCAGTCATTATGGATTCAAATCTATTCTAGGCGCTTTGAGTGTCATATTACCCTCCGATTCTAGTGTATATGTGCCTTTTACAAGTATATTTGCATTACCCTCCACAGTCACCGTTACATCTCCTTTGACGAGGACACTCTCGTCCCCAACT
>Ga0213858_10000439_pt1 | contig 19912 bp, 28 predicted proteins | sample PICome_FD_160122 | JGI IMG/M metagenome (GOLD analysis project Ga0213858, IMG submission 160122) | Coastal seawater microbial communities near Pivers Island, North Carolina, United States - PICO245 | ecosystem: Environmental > Aquatic > Marine > Coastal | place: USA: North Carolina | collected... | reverse complement strand
CAAAGCAGGATCAGGAAAAAAAGCTTGCTTAGTCAGTTAAGCAATGCTAAAGGTATAGATGAGTTTGGGATCTTTGCAGAACTTGTGGAAGATCATAAGGGACGTAAAATTCTTAAACTCATCTAGAGTACTGAGCTGTCAAGTCATTCACCAGCTCAGTACCCTACTATGCTGTAGCAAGAGGAATATTTTTTACTTGCGGTAATATTCCTCTTGCATTATGCGGGTGTAGTATAATGGTAATTACCACAGCCTTCCAAGCTGAAGATGTCGGTTCGATTCCGTCCACCCGCTCATGGTTGGTTATCAAACTAGGGAATAGGTTGTAAAAACCTATTCCCATTTTTTGGGCTTGTAGTTCAATTGGTTAGAACTTTCGTCTCATAAACGAAATGTTGCAGGTTCGAGTCCTGTCAGGCCCACCACATTCTCTATAAATAGATCAGAATTCTATTTTAGAGGTATCTATGAAAACATTTTCAGAATTGACAGAATCAGCGCGATCAGGCAACTATGGTACTGTTATTCAGAAGCAGAGTAGAATTGCTGCTATTCGTCGTGGACCCATTAAACAAGAACTTCTCAGCATCCTTGAACGACTGGCAAGAGAACTGAATGTAAGAATTGAGGTTCACAGTGGCGGACAACGTGGTCATCCTACTCACAAAAGCCACTACACGTCTTCAGAAGCAGAAAAATACAAGCAATACGGCAGAACTGGATCGCCTAGACATGACGTAGGCAATGCTGCTGATATTAGAATATATGCTCCCGGAATCGGAAACCATCCTAGAGAAAAAGACTTATTAAACGATGACAACCCTACACCTCAAGAAAAAGCTCTCTTACAGAAGTTTGTTGCTTTAGGTAAAAATTATGGTCTTAAAGAGTTTGGGTCCGGTGAGGGATACATGGATGGCGGAAATGTTATTTTAGCTACTTTTCATGTTGGGCTTTTAGGTAGGGATACACCAACATCGGATGCAGTTTTGTGGGGTGGAACTTCAACACCACGCTGGCTGCAAGACGCATTTAACAATCCCAACAAGTATGCTGGTATAGACATATCTGAACCAGAAAGAGAAGTTAAAATAGATGATCCAAAACCACTAACACCACCAATACCTAAAGTAAGACAAGATTCTTTTTCAAAACCTACTGAAAAGGCTGTAAACGTTGGTGGTAATGTTGGTACAAAAAGAGGTTTCTTTTCGAGTTTGACAGGATCTGGATACAAAAAACCTACTGAAAAGGCTGTAAACGTTGGTGGTAATGTTGGTTCAAAAAGAGGTTTCTTTTCGAGTTTAACAGGATCTGGATACAAAAAACCTACTGAAACCATCACAGGTGAGGAAAAGGATTTTGTTGAAAGAATTAAAGTAATTGTTGATGCTATCAAAAGAAACATACCAAATGTTAGCAATAAAGCATTGATACCTCTGGCTGTTGTAGCTATTATTGCAGGTGGGGTCTTTGCTTTCAGAAGGTATCTTTTTGACAGGAAAACAAAGGATATGGCTTCCTATATCTTACGTGATCCAGAAGCTAAAACGATGTTGTTACTTCTTAGACAAAAAGAAAAGAGACGTGTTTTGGAATTGCTGAAAGACCCTAAGTTTAGGGATAGAGTTTTATCTGAGTTGTAAATGAAAACAGGTTTTACATGTTCGACGTTCGATTTGCTGCATGCAGGTCACGTAATGATGTTGAGAGAAGCTAATTCGGTTTGTGATTATTTGATAGTGGGATTACAAGTCGATCCCACTATCGACAGACCTAAAGAGAAAAATCAGCCCGTGCAAAGTCTTGTGGAAAGATATGTTCAGTTGGCATCTGTTCAGTATGTTGATGAAATCATACCATATCAGACCGAAAGAGACTTAGAAGATATTCTGCAGATGTATCCAATAGATATTCGGATTCTAGGGGAAGAGTATCGTGAATATGAATTCACAGGGAAAGACATCTGCAGAGCCAGAGGAATCGAGTTATATTTTAATAAGAGAGATCACAGGTTCTCAACAACTGACTTGAGAAAAAGAGTCTGTGAGGTGTAAAAGAAAAGGGAGCCGAAGCTCCCTTTTTAATTATTTGTTTTTATTACGAAACGGAATAAGACCTCTAAGACCAGAAACATCAAGAGAATCAACTTTTTCTCTTCCTGCTTGGTAAGCAGTACCAGCAGCAGTTCCTAAGTTGCTAACACCAGACATGTATCTTGTGCCAAGGTTTCCAGCACCACGTAAAGCAGCACCAACCGCACCTTCTCCATCAGGAGCACCAGCGTATTTAACACCCTTACCAGCAAAGGCCAGAGGAGCAGCCGCCAGACCACCAGCAGCCAGACCAGCACCGATCAACAGAGCTTGTCTCAGACGCTTACGACGACGAGCCTTACGGCCATCATCTGCTTCGTTAAGGTTATCTTCATCATCATCCATGTCCATCTCGTAAAGAGCTTCGTCCATCATCTGAGCAACAGCTTCTTCTTCTTCGGGAGACATTTCCGTCATCTCTTCTTCACCTTCTTCTTCATGCATGTAAGCTTCTTCCATTTCGTCTTCACCGTACTCTTCTGCAAGAGCATTTTGACGAATTTGTTGCATTGCTTCAACAATAGCGTTGTAGCTTTTGCTGTCAGAATGATACTTTTTCATTTTTTTCTCCTATTGAATAAGTTAATTGCGCAATTAACAAGAGTATTTATATATTGTTTCTCTAGGACAATTGCTTTACATTTAAAAAGTATTCTGGTATATTTACCAAAAATATTTTTTGGAGATTAAAATGTATTACATTTCACACAGAGGAAATATTGACGGAAAAAATCCTTCCTTAGAAAATAAGCCAGATTATGTTGAGGGTGCTTTAAAAATGAACTACTTTGTAGAGGTAGATGTTTGGTATGATCGAAATCAGTGGTATCTAGGTCATGATGAACCTACCTACAGAGTAGATTATTCTTGGATGTCGAAAGAACTTTTAGTTCTTCATTGTAAAAACATAGAAGCTTTAGAGAAGCTTGTTGAAATCAACAATCCTCTTGATAATTATTTCTGGCACCAAGATGATGATGTTACACTTACATCATATGGGTGGATTTGGGCTTATCCGAATGTAGAGGTAAATAGTTCTAAAGCAATTGCAGTTCTTCCTGAAATCGAAGGAACGGATGTAAGTGGTTTTGGTGGAATCTGTTCTGACTTTATTGAGGAATATAGAGAAAATGCAAGCAATCAAACTAGTTTTGTTCGATCTTGATGGTGTTTTAATTGATGCAAAAGAGATCCATTTTCAGGCTTTGAATTTGGCTTTAGGGCCAGACAATGCTATTTCGAGAGAAGAACATATCAATACGTATGATGGTTTGCCTACTTTAGAAAAACTGAAGTTGAGGGGTATTGATCCAAGTTTAGTTGATGAAATCTCAGCAAAGAAGCAAGAATTTACTCTTGGTATGATCTCTCAGCTTAAGCCTATTCCTGACATAGTTAATCTTTTCAAAATGTTAGTAGAAAGAGGCTATAAAATTGGTGTCTGTACTAATTCAATTAGAAAAACAGTTTTGACAGCATTATCCACGACAGGACTTATGAAGTATGTTGATATTGTTCTTTCTAATGAAGATGTAAAGAATGCAAAACCACATCCTGAAATGTATTGGAAAGCAATGTCTATGATGAGTGTTCTGCCAGAGAACACTTTGATTGTCGAAGATTCTCCTAAAGGTCTACTTTCTGCTATCAGGTCGAACGCCAAATATGTTAGAGTAAGATCACCTTTTGATGTTACTTGGGAAAACATCTCTCCACACTTAGAAGGAAAAAGAATGCAGAAAAAGTGGGTTTCAAATGATTTGAATGTCATCATTCCGATGGCAGGAGCTGGGTCTCGTTTTACTGATGCTGGTTATACCTTTCCAAAGCCTCTTATCGACGTAAACAATAAACCAATGATCCATCATGTCGTTGACAATATCGGCATAGAAGCAAATTACATTTTTGTTGTTCAGAAAAAACACCGTGAAAAGTACAACTTAGACACTTTACTCAATCTTATTGCCCCAAATTGCACTATTGTTGAGGTCGATGGACTTACTGAGGGATCTGCTTGTACTACTTTGCTTGCAAAAGAATATATCGATAACGATAAACCGCTGTTTTTTGCAAATTCAGATCAACATGTTGTCTGGGATCCTATGGATTTTATGTACGAAATGCAGGAATCCAAAGTTGATGGCGGGATTGTGACGTTTAAGGCGACACATCCTAAGTGGTCTTTTGCAAAAGCAGACAAAAATGGTTTTGTTACAGAAGTTGCAGAGAAAAACCCTATTTCCGACAATGCTACAGTAGGTTTCTACTACTGGAAGAAGGGTTCTGACTACGTTAAGTATGCTGAGCAGATGATTGAGAAGAATATTCGTACTAATAATGAGTTTTACATCTGTCCTGTCTTTAATGAAGCCATTGGTGATAGCAAAAAAGTAAAAATGTACGAATGTGAAGATATGTGGGGTCTCGGAACACCGGAAGATCTTCAAAATTATCTTAATAACTACAAGAGGTAACAATGGCTTTTATTCATGACGACCAGCCACAGGCGGTTTACAATGCTTTTAATGAGTTCATCTTTTCATCAGATCGAAAATTGTTTGGAAAGCTTGCTTCTAAACTTGAATTTGTTCAAATGACAACAAATATACCCGGAGATATTGTAGAACTTGGTGTTTTCAAAGGTTCTGGGATGATGGGATGGTTGAAATCTCTCGAATGTACGAGCATCAACCATAAAAACGTTGTTGGCTTTGATTTCTTCGACATGCAAGACACTGTTGAGTCTATTAAGTCAGACGATCAAGGTGTGATGAAGTCACTTTTTGAAGATCGTGATTTTGATCCTTATGGATACGAAGATATTCTTGCTGAAACTTTACATAAAGCAAGATATTTCAACTTTGACTTGATCAAAGGGGATGTTACGGAAACTTTAAAGGATTATCTAGTCAAAAATCCGGGATTTAGAGTTTCTATTGCTAATTTTGATCTTGACGTACAAGAGCCTACCGAAGTTTGTTTAAATTTGCTTTGGGATCGTATTGTACCCGGAGGAATTCTGGTTTTTGATGAATATGGCTTTAATGAGTGGACAGAAAGCAACGCTGTTGATAATTTTGTTAAAGATAAAAACATGATGATTCATACTACAAAGTATTACGCACCTTCAGCATACGTGGTGAAGACGTAACTATGAAAATTGCTATTTGTATTAGTGGACAGCCGAGATTTGCTAATTTCGGCTCCTACCATCAGAAAAAATTTGCAGATGCTCTTCCTTATGATGTTGATTTTTACGTTCAATCTTGGAGTCAGGAGGGGGTTGAGCAGCATCAAGAAAAACTTTTTGGATATTGTGAACCAAAAAAGGTTTTAATTCATAGTGGATACGTACCTCCTCAGTATCCGGGACACTTTCATAAAATTAGGGGTCTTTCTCAGCACTATGCTCATTATCTTTGTATGAGTCAGATCCCTAATGTAGATGATTACGATATAATCATTAGAACAAGACATGACATTATGTTCAATACTGATTATATGCATTATCAGAAAGATATGTTAGAGCATGTGAACAAACATAGAGGTGTTTCGGGTGCTGGATTTTATCCAGATTATTCAGATGCACCAACATTAAGCACTTATGTTAGTTCACCTTCCCACAGAGGCTTTAGCAATTACCCTTCTTTTGACGATTGGTCGATCATTGCCCATAGAGATCATTGGAGCAAGTTTAGAGTTCCTGAAAAAGAGTTTCTGGAACTTCTTGATGAGATGTTCTTAGATCCAAGAAATGAGCATTCTTCTGCTTCATATGAACTGGATGGTAAATCTAAGAAAGTCTGTATTCCGGAATTGGTTTGGTATAATTTAACAAATCTAAATCTGACGGAGCCATTCACTGTAGGTAAAGGCTTCGTTTATGCTGCTAGACCGAGCTTAAAGGGGATTATCGGTAAGAAGGAACCTTCTGCTTATACACCGACAGATCTTAGAGAAGGATTGAGAAAGGGATGGCAGAATGGATCTGCTGTTCTTCAGTACAGCATCTTCTTTTAGGATAAATAGCTTTAAGAAGTTTTAATCCTAGAGGAAATATCATGATTTCTTTTTCTCAGCTTAACGAGCAAATTTACGTAGATAGTGTTCTTTCAGGGAACCTTCTTACTGAAGAATCAGTAAGACAGTTTAGATCTGTAGAAGATCAAATGGCAATCGACACTAATAGAAATGAGGGTCGAAAGGAAGTAGAACTTGCTAGAAAAGAAGCTGATGAAGTCAGAAAAGATATTCGTCTGATTGACGAAAGAATTGCTAAATTTGAAACTAACGAACGTAGATATATTGCTAAAATTGAAAGAGAAATCAAACAAGCTGAACGTGATCGCTCTCTATCTGCCGATAAAAGAGAGGCAAAGATTCGTGAATTGGAGAATTTGATTGATGAAAGAAGATCCAGCACTGAAATTAAAAAGGCTGAGTTGGAAAAAGAAAAGAGTGATAAAACTCAAATCGAATTGTCGGCAAGAGAAAGAGAAAAAACTGCTCAAGAAAGAATTAAGGCCGCAAAAGTTGAGTCTGAAATTAAGTTAGAGAAGCAGAAGCTTGAGGCTGAAAGAGACATTAAAAGAGAAATTAGAAGAGCGGAAAGATCTTTCGATGATTTGTTTAGAGGTGCCGCTGTCGGAACAATTGAAGGTCTTGGAAAAGCAGCATCATATTCTGCTAAATCTTTATTCTCTGTTGTTTCTCAAAATCCCTTAAAGGCTGCGGGTGTTTCTACTGCTATTGTGTTGGATCAATTTCTTTTTAATAACGCTATTATGAGAAATGTTCCTCTGGTTGGTGGCGGCGTCATTCCAAATTTTGTGGGCTGGGTAATTAAGCAAATTGCATCTGCAGGAAGTTCTGCGGGGCAGTCTGCTGCTCTAGCGGCAATTGTTGGAATAGCTCCAATTTTGGGCATTTTGGCAGCATCGGGCATCGGTCTTTATGCAGCGTATAGACTTATTCGTATTTTGCTTGATTTAGGTGAAGCAAAGGCTTTGCAAATTGCAAAAAGACTCGAAACAGCTTCCGAAGATGAAAAAGAAGAAATTCTCAGAAAAGAGCTTAAAGTAAATACAAGAAGACTTAAGAAGCAGAGGGCATAATTATGAAAACTTACAAGGTAATGTTAAATGAAATTGCTCCTTTAGCAGTTTCTCCTATGACGGCAGTTTTAGGTGTAGGTGCTGTTGCTGGTGCCTTTTTGGCTGTAAAGGAAGTTGTGTCAGACACAATTAGGTCTGGCGTAAGGTTCCTTGTTAGAAATCCAGTTCCTGTTGCATTGGCATCTATTGCCTTTGATCAGTATTTTAATCAGGGCAAAGGAACTCAATTAATCTTTAAATATTTTCAGAGATCTTTCCCCGGTCAAGCAAAAATCTTCTATGAAGGTCTTACTGATATTGTAGTGACAAAGCAGATTTCTCCTGATAAAGTAGCAGATATGGTCGGCAAACTTGCAGCCGAATTCGATAAAATGAAGGACTAAGATGTTTGCATTGAAAAATAGCTCTGATGAGCTTTTGGTTTTTTACGATGTTCCAAAGAATGCCAGCACTACAATTAAGAAGCTTTTTATTGATCACCTAGAAATGGGTGATCAATTTGGTTTTTATGGGGAGGAATATATTGACCCCGAGACTGGCAAGAGAGTCAGCAATCTAGAAAAGTCTGCTGCCTATAAAGAGCAAAAAGGTTCTAAGAAAAACAAAGACTTCCACGATTTTGCTCAAAATAGACCTTTCAGTACAGTCGGAGCTGAAGTTAAGTGTCGTAAAATCTGTGTTGTAAGAAAACCTATGGAAAGGTTTATATCATGCTACAACCATCTGGTCGTCGTAAACAAAGAGTTCGATGCAACACCCGATGAGATCCTTGAATCTATTATTGATGGATCGATGAGAAACAACCACTTCTTTCCTCAAACATTTTTTCTAGGAACAAATTCTGATTACTACGATCAGATATACAACACCAAACAGCTTGATATTCTTGAAAGAGATATGAACAAATTCTTCGGTAAAAGGAATAAAGTCCATCAATTCCAGACTTCTGGAAGCTCTGTCGTGTTTCCAAGAGACTTAGACCAAACGTTCAAAGACAAAGTACATCAAGCCTACAAATCAGACTATAAAAACTTTGGAGACTTCTTCTAAATGAAAATTTGTTATGTTGCTCATAGATATTATCCCTTTCCCGGTGGGACTGAATACTATGTGCAGAATCTTGCAGAAGAAACACTATCACAAGGTCACGATGTAACAGTTCTTGCTTCCCAGCATAAGGGTGATCAGAACGGTGTTAAGGTTACTAATGATGTTCAGATTCTTATTCGAGAGAAGTTTGATTTGATTGTTGTTCACGGCTCTGGTGTAGGAATGCAGGATACAGTTCTTGTAAATGCTAGACAGATACCTTCTAAGGTCATGTTTATGATCATTCGTCCAGAAGAATCTAGACAAATCTTCCCTGCTATGGAAAATTCAGACTTCATTGCTTGCTCCACACCAACAGATTGGCGATTTGTGAAAAAGTATCGTCAAGATCATAAGTCAGTTCAAGTTAATCATAGCATTAGTCGTGGTGATGAAGTTTCAGGCGAAAATCACCTGATTGAAGAAGACTTACTGAACTCTTATTGTGTTTCTGTTGGGGGATTTTGGTCACATAAAGGTCATAAAGAACTGTCTGAGGCATGGACAGTAGATAAGAAACTTTTTATGACTGGATATCACAAGGATCACAATTGGGTTCCTAATGTAGAAGATAAGTTGAACCAATATTTGCTATTCTTAGATGATAAAAAATATGTCCTTAGAAATATCAGAGATGCGGAACTTCTTATCCTAAACAGTCAGTATGAGGGGTTTGGGTTAGTTCTTCTTGAAGCTATGCTTAATGGAACACCTTGGGCATCTACACCTGTAGCTGGTGCTGAAGTTCTTAAGGATCATGGGTTTGTTTACAACTCTCTTCCGGAACTTATGGAGTACATCGAGAAGGGCGAATATATCAAAGGTGATAAACAATATGTAATTGATAATCACTTAGTAGATACAACCGTTAGACAGATATTGGATGTTGTGAAATGAAATTGGTAATTTATTCAGACGATGAGAAAGCTCGGAGTCCTATTGTCCAGTCGGCTTTGAAACACGGCTTTGACCTTCATGTGGCAACTGGCAAATACCGTTGGTATAAAGACTTGGAGACAAGAACACGCAAAACTTTAGAAGTTTTGGAATCATTTGATCCCGAAGAATTGGTAGTTGTTACTGACGGACATGATGTTTTTGTTAACAACAACGCAGAAGAGTTTAAAAAGCATTATAAGGAACATTATGATGGCAAAATTGTTTTTCAATCTGAGCATCAAAATTGGCCGGATCCTAGACTGGAGAAAAAATGTCTTCAGAAGTTTACTGATCCTGATGGCTATAGTTTTCTTTGTTTTGGGTTGCATGCTGGGACTGCTGCACAGCTTGTAGATCTTTACCGTAAGGGATTGTGGTTGGGTCAGGTTGATGATGAATTGAAGCAAATCAATCCCAATCTCCATTGGTCTTTCGATGATCAGTTGTTTGCAGTAATTCAATATCTTCAGAGAGATGATATTGTTGTTGATGGAGGTTGTTATCTTTGTCAGTCTCTACAAGCATCAGCACTCCAAAGCGGTGATGTTGCTCTTACGCCTGAATACGTTCTTAATATTAAAAAGAACACAAAGCCTGTGTTTGTTCATGGTCATGGTAATGTTCAGGTAAAAGAAATTTATAACTCGGTAGTTAAAAGATATGGATACTAGTAAAAAGTTTTTTGTTTTTGGACTTCAGAAGTCTGGAACAAAATACCTCAAGAGTTTGATCGAAATGAACACAGATCTTGTGTTTGAAAAGGACTATGCTTGGAAACACGATATGGATACTTCTGTTTGTAAGGATGATGATGTTGTTAAGTTTTGGATCACTAAATCACCGTACAATTGGATCAGGTCTGTTCTTTACAGACATCGTGTAGATATTTTAGGAAAATATCGAAAATATAAATTGAAATCTAGAGATAGTATGGTTGTTAGAGAACTAAACATCAAGTCTCTAATGAATGTTTATAATGATTATCATAGGTCTTGGTCAGAATCTGGCCTTGAGAGTATTCGATACGAAGAACTTCTTAATGATTGTTTCTGGTTTTTCAAAAAGCAATACCAATTAGGCGAATATAAAGTTAATATTCCTCCAATAAAGAGTATAGACACCCCAAAGTTTTACATAACTCCGGATGTGAAAGAAGAATATCTTTCTGTGCCTCGATATAATGATCCCCTTACTCTTGAGATAAATAAATACGTAGATCGAGATCTTTTAGAAAAGCTTAATTACGAGGTAGCATAATGGCTGAAAAGAAAGCAGCAAAAAAGATTAATCCGAAGGTTGCAGCTAAGATTAAAGCTTTGCTTACGTTTTCTGGCAATCCAAAAGACATTATCGACACAAAGCCTCAGTATAAATTAAGACTCGATGATCCCAACTCTAATACGGTGGTGACTGAAGCTTTTGCTACAAAGTCATCAATTGGTTCTGGAAATGCTGGTAAAATGACACTTTCTAGAGGTGCCTCAAAGCGTAAAGCCGAACTGGCTAGAGCTTCTGCTCATGCAAAAATTGCTAATCCAACTTCTCAAGAAAATGATGAGGAAGCTGAAGGCAGAGCAATGGGCGCTGTCATGATGGACGTGGCTAAAGAAGTTGGTGTTAAAGATCCACAGTCTATGACTGACTCGGAACTTAAACATGTAATGAATGTTACTATACAAAAGCAAGACTCAATCAATCAATACAAAGATAAGTTCTTGAGAGACATTCTTGACCGTCAGAATGACCGTGGTGGTCTTACCTCAAGCTTCGACCCAATGCTTGATGCTTCTGGAGAAGTTCTTTCTGAAAAGACAGAGGTTGAGCAGGATCCAGACGTAAAAGATAAACCCGGAACACAGCCGAAGAAATACTACAAAGGTCTTAGTAAGAAAGAAAAAGAAGCAAGGGCAAAGCAGTTTAAAAAAGGCTCTGATTCTAAAGACGACGATGCAAAGGCTTATAAGAAAGCTCCCGGAGATGAGGGAGCTAAAACAAAACCAAGTAAGCATACTAAAAAGTATGAAAAGATGTTTGGTGAGGAAGAAGACCTTGGAGAAGCTTTCAACAAAGGTGTTCGTAAGAAAGCAAAAGAAACAGGCATTCCATATTCTATATTAAACCAAGTGTTTAAACGGGGTAAGGCAGCATGGAAGACAGGTCACAGACCCGGCACAACGCCTGATCAGTGGGGTTATGCACGTATTAATTCGTTTGCTACTGGCGGAAAGACGAGAACCACTGCTGATAAGGATCTTTGGAAGAAGTATCAAGAATACAAGAAAAAGAAAAAGAAGAAGACAAAGAACGAAGAGCATCTTCAAGAAGCAAAGTATCAGGGCAAGACTGTAAAGCTCGGAGACCCCATTAGGAACCCTTCAGGCAGCAAAAAGAAGTTCCGTGTATATGTTACCCACCCTAAAACAGGAAATGTTGTTAAAGTAGAATTTGGCGACCCAAATATGGAAATTAAAAGGGATGATCCAAAGAGAAGAGCAGCTTTTAGATCTAGACATGGATGTGATGCTGTAACTTATGAAGATGATCGTCACACACCAAAATACTGGTCATGTAAGATGTGGGAAAAGAGTAAAACTGTTTCGGAGTTAGACTAATGAGCTTTAGATTTAATACAAGACAAGATGCTTACCCTCCTAGTGTTGGTAATAAATTTATTCCAGCCGTAGCTAAATCTTTAACGGATCCAAAAACAGTTGGTGTGGGTTTGGCAGGTTTAGGCGCGTTTTATCTTCTTAATAAAGCAAAAAGGTATGTTCAAAATAAGGCTGCTGAGACGTATGACAAATATAAACTTTAAAAAGTTCAGTACATAAAAAGTATAAATAGTAAAAGAATTCTTAACAGGAGATTAAAATGGCTTTATGGGGAAGAAACGACCAAGCAAGTAATGCTCCGTCGAACCAGATTATTTCTGGAAACGCTGCTAATGGTTACGTTATGTTTGCTAACACTACAGCAAACTCTTTTATTTACAATCATACGTCTGATGGCGTTAATCCGGCACAGTCAAATGTTGCAATTGGTGTTTTTGGCATTTCCGAAGCAGAAGCACAGGTAACATCTAACTCTACAATCACCACACCAGATCATGCTGGTTGGGTGACAAGAACCACTTATACGGATACGCATGGCAATGCTAGGGTTAAGCATGAAGTTTTAGTTGCAATGAGTTCTATTGCTAACGATGCAACTGGCTTTACTACTGCAGCTAACACCACTGGTTCTCTGGACGATAGCATTTTCCCAGATAGTTAATGGACGATAAAATTGATGAATCAAACGTGCTGCTTTATGCAGCACGTTTTTATGACAACCCTAATTGTTTTGATACTGTTGAATTTTATGATGATCTTAAAAGGGTTTCATACATCAAACGTCTATTCAACAAGTATAAACAGACTGGAGAATTAAAAGATAGACTTGTTTTAAATCATCTTTTAATTCTCTTTAATGTTTTTGGTGAATTTGCTAATAAAATACTTTTCTTAAAACTTACAAGTTATCTTGACATACTTATTCCCTTTTTAATCTGCATCAATAGATGTCCTGATGAGATCAAAAATATAGGAATCGAGAATAAAACGATATACACATCTTCGATAAATATGGATGAACACGTAATTGAACTGTTAAGAAAAAAACATGATAGATCCCAAAAATAATATTAGAAAATTCTTTCTAAAAGAAGAAGCTCCCACAGTTTCTGCTGGATCTGGAGCCATAGCTGGTATTGGCGTTGGTCCTGATGGTGAACCCGGTATTACACCGGAACAGATGAAAAAGTACAAACTCGATAATTATAAATATTATGATTCAATTGTAGATTACTTGGATAGAACCAAGCAAATGACAGATCATGCTTTAGGTGAAGAGGACGATTTCGAAGAGCCAGACGTAATGAAGGCAAGTGATAATTTTCATAACATGAACAATTACGACGCGCAAAAAAGGCTCATCCGACTTATGAGACGGTAATTAAACGGGGGTAGTTATGATAATGACTTTAGTAGGAACTCTTGGTGGTTCCTTAGTTAATTCAATTCCTACCCTTATTGGCCTTGCCAAAAATTCTCAGGACAACAAGGCAAAAGAACAAGAACAAAAGTTAGAATTAGAAAAACTCCGAATGCAGCAGCAGATGCAGTTCGAAGCCATGAAGATTGGAAAGCAAATTGATGCTACTATTGAGGATACTAGAGCAACTATTTCAGAGGGACAATCTCTTCGTGATCATGATCTTAAGCTTAACACTGGTGGCGTTCTCGGAGCATTCAAATCTGCTGTCAGACCTTTTATCACCTATGTTTTCTTTCTCACGTTCATAGCAATCAAAGGTTATGCATTTTGGTATGCCTTAGACAGTGGCATGGACGTGACGATAGCTCTTCAGTTTATTTGGGACGAAAACACCCAAGCCATTTTCGGTGCCATTATGGGTTTCTGGTTTGGTGCAAGAACAATCGAAAAATTTTCTAAGAAGGCTTAATTATGGATCACGAATCTAAGTTGGCTGTCTTAGAGCAGCAAGTGTCAAATTTTTCCAGATATTTTGAAAAGATGGATGCAACACTTGAAAAACTCACTGAGTTGTCTGCCTCTATCGAGAAGATTGTTGCTGTCCATGATCAACGATTAAATGTGCAAGAGGACGCCAAGGAAACCCTCACAGAGGGACAAAAGCTTATCCATGATAGGATTGATAGGCTAAAGGCAGATATGAATTCAAAACTAGATTCTTTCGATAATAAGTTTGATAGTATTGAGAGATGGAGATGGATCTTCTTAGGTGCTATCACAGGCATTGTGTTCCTAGTCACAAACATGGAAGTAATAGCTAAGTTTTTAATGGGTTGACACGCTCAGAAACCTCTGTATAATTCCTTGTGGAGGTTTTATGAAAAACAATTTCTTAATAGAAGCTAAGTACATTAGTCTTCTCTCTAACACACTAACTCTCTTCAAAAACAAAGGTAATAATACCTATAACTTTAGATGTCCTATATGTGGTGATTCCAAAAAGGATAAGCTAAAGACTAGAGGTTATATTATCCATAAAGAAGGTACTCACTTCTTTAAATGTCATAACTGTTCTGCTAGTATGCATTTTGATAGCTTTCTAAAAGAAGTTAATCCACTTCTTTATGGAGAGTTTAAATTAGAATGTATTGCTGGTAATGAGCCTGAAGAGAAACAAAGGTTTAAAACCGACATAACTAAGTTTGCTAAGAGAAGGAACGACAAGTTTGCTCCTTTGATGGAACTTAAGAAGGTATCACAATTACGTTACGACCATAAGGCTAAAGTCTATGTTGATAAACGTAAGATAGAGAACAAGTTTCACCACAAACTTTATTATGCACCTAAGTTTAAGGAGTGGATTAATAAGCATGTTCCTGATAAATTTGCTGACACAACCTATGATGAAGGTAGGCTTGTTATACCTTTTTTCGATGAGAACGGCTATGTCTTTGCAGTACAAGGAAGATCTCTCAAACCGGACTCAAAGATACGGTATATTACGGTAAAATTCAAAGATCATGATAAAATCTTTGGTTTAGAGAGGCTGAATACCAATAGGACTTTTTACATCTGTGAAGGACCGATTGACTCACTCTTTATTCCTAACTGTGTGGCAATGGCTGGCTCTGACACTTCCTCTAAATATTCCACCAACTCAAATGCTGTCTTTATCTACGACAACGAACCTCGGAATCCGGAGATTCTTAAGAAGATGGAGAAGTGTATTTCTGAGGATAAAAAGATCGTCATCTGGCCGGATTATATCGAGGAAAAGGATATCAACGATATGGTTCTTGCCGGAATTGACAGCAATGACCTGAAGTTTATAATCAAAAGCCAAACCTTCTCGGGGTTAAAGGCTAAACTGGAGTTTACAAAGTGGAAGAAAATCTAAAGAAGCATTTGGGTATGGTGGTAGAAGAAAGCGGTCAAATTTTGATTGCATTTAGACCTGAGACAATCAAATTTATATCTGATACACTTCAGATCACCGAAGGTGATGTTGTTTTGATTGAGGACGGTGTGGACATGGATACAAATGACCCTACAATCTACATCAACAAATTAAAGTAAAAATAGGAGCTTCTTAGATGAGCAATCACCTGCCTACTCTGTATCAGCAGTATATTCACCTGTCCCGTTATTCCAGATGGCTTCATGATGAGAACCGTCGAGAAACTTGGGAAGAAACTGTAGCTCGATATTTTGATTTTTTTACAGAACATTTGTGGGAGAATAATAATTATCATCTAGAAGATGATCTTCGTGATGAACTAGAAGAAGCTGTCCTCAATCTTGAGGTGATGCCTTCTATGAGAGCTATGATGACGGCTGGTGCGGCTTTAAAGAAGGACAATATTGCAGGTTATAACTGTGCTTTCTTGTCTATAGACAAAGCTGTTTCTTTTGATGAAGCTATGTATATTCTGATGAATGGTACAGGTGTAGGTTTCTCTGTAGAAGAAGACTTTACAAATAAGCTTGGTGTGGTGGCAGATGAGTTTAATGATACAGATACAACCATTGTTGTTGCTGACTCCAAGTTAGGTTGGGCAAAGGCTCTTAAAGAACTTGTTGGTATGTTGTATGTTGGACAGATCCCAAAGTGGGATATGTCTAAAGTAAGACCAGCAGGTACACCTCTTAAAACTTTTGGTGGCCGTGCTTCCGGTCCAGAACCTTTAGAAGATTTATTTAATTTTTGTGTTCACATCTTCAGGTATGCTGCTGGAAGAAAACTTACTACACTAGAATGTCATGACATCATGTGTAAGATTGCTGAGATTGTCGTTGTAGGTGGTGTAAGAAGATCTGCACTGATTTCCCTGTCGGACCTTTTTGACGACCGTGCGCGTCATGCTAAGGGTGTTTACAATGTTGATCAGTATTCCTTGTCGTCCGAAGACGAAGAATCTTGGACATACACTATCACGATGAAAAAATCACCTTCTACGAATCCTACTTATCGAGTTAAGTTTATCAAAGGTAAGCAGGATTACGACAAGCAAATGTTGGAACTGGACAAGAAAATTGCTTGGTACAACATTGAGGTTCAGAGAGCCTTGTCAAACAATTCTGCTGCTTACAGAGAAAAGCCAGATATCAGCACCTTTATGGATGAGTGGAAGTCTCTTTACGATTCTAAGTCTGGTGAGCGTGGTATCTTTAGTAGGCAGGCTGCTAAAAAGGTTGTTGAAAAGAATGGCCGTAGAAATTCTGATTATGAATTCGGAACAAATCCATGTTCGGAGATAATTTTACGATCACGAGAATTTTGTAATCTTTCTGAAGTTGTTGTACGTCCAGAAGACAACGAAGAGAGCTTGGCGAAGAAAGTTCGTTTGGCGACAATCCTTGGCACTTTCCAGTCCACTTTGACGAACTTTAAATACATTTCGAAAGAGTGGAAGAAAAACTGTGAGGAAGAAAGACTCCTCGGTGTTTCTTTGACAGGCATTGTAGATAATCCTATGATGACTCATAAGAATGATAACTTAGGAGAATTGCTTGAAGGTCTTAAAGAAACTGCTGTACTTGTTAATGAAAAGTATGCAAGGGACATTGGAATCAATCAGTCTGCTGCTATTACTTGCGTTAAACCTTCTGGTACTGTGTCTCAGTTGGTTGATTCTGCATCTGGTATTCATGCCCGTCATAACCCTTATTACATTCGTACAGTACGTGGTGACAAGAAAGACCCGTTAACTAAGATGATGGTTGATGCAGGTTTCCCAGTGGAAGACGATGCAACAAAACCAGATTCTACGGCTGTCTTTTCGTTTCCTGTAAAGTGTAGTTCTGATGCTGTGTTTAGAACAGACATGACTGCAATTGAGCAGTTGGAACTTTGGAAAACTTATCAGGAACATTGGTGTGAACATAAACCTTCTGTAACCATTTCTGTAAAAGAACACGAGTGGCTGGAAGTTGGCGCTTGGGTTTATGAGAACTTTGATGCCATGTCCGGTGTTTCTTTCCTTCCGTTCTCTGATTTTGTTTACAAGCAAGCACCTTATCAGGATTGTTCAGAGGAAGAATACCAAGAGCTTTTGGATAAAATGCCAAAAGAGGTTGACTGGAAGAAACTTTCTGAGTATGAAAAAGATGATCATACAGTAGCATCACAAGAATTGGCTTGCACAAGCGGTGGATGCGAAATTTTATAAGGAAAGAAAATGGATTTGAGTCTTAATTCTAACATCTCTAAAGATTTTAGAAAGCTTATCGGTAAAGTTCAGAAATGGAGAAAGAATAAAAATCCTTCTATCTCCATTTCAACAACAGATCCGAGTAAACCATTTAAAAAGGTGAAGACGAATGAGGTTTGGGGTAAGCCAGCCTCATTTGTTATGAAAAAGAATGACAGTTGATAGATGTTTAATTATTCGTCGTGATAGCAATACTCTCAGTCAAGAGTATGCTAAGATTTGTGCTGATTCTGTAGAACGGTGCAATATGAAATCTGAGTATATTAAAGCTGTTGAAAATCTTGGTGTTGAGGATGCTGCTGCATCTGTAGGCATGAAAGTAGATTGGGAAATGGCTGAGATACTTGAAAACACCATTACTGACCATAAAGAGTGTCAGGAAATGGGAAATGTCTGTTGCACGGCTAGTCATATCAAAGCATTTAGACGTGTCGTTGAGATTGACAAGCCGTGTGCAATTCTAGAACATGATGCGTATGTTATGAGGAACTTCAGAAATTTTGAGGTTCCTGATAACTATTTGGTTTTTCTTGGCCCTAGAATGAGAGATACTAAGACTTATACGCCAAGGTCTAGAGTAAGACGACTCATTCCGATCCAACAAGCTATTGGCACACATGCTTATGTTGTAACACCAGAGACAGCAAAAGGTATGTTAAAGCATCTTGAAGAGGTGGGTCTGGTTTATGGTATCGATCATTATTTGTTTATGAATAATGAGTCTAAGGTTCCGATCATTGCAGCTGATCCTTATCCTGTTATTTGCTGGACAAGAAGAAGTACAATGAATGATGTTAAAGAAGAGGTGAATGGACCTAGAGGTGTTTGGGGTGGACAGAATGATAAAAACGTTCTTGGCATCACAACGCCGGGTCTTCTAGAAGGACTCGGTTGTCCAATTTATGTCTAGTGGTGGTTCAGCTTCAAAAAGAAAAGGATCCTCTTTTGAAAGAGAGATAGCAAACGATTTGACTAGCAGATTGGGGGAGACGTTTATTCGTGTCCCTTACTCTGGTGCCTTTATTGGTGGTTCTAATTCTAAGAAGAAAGAGATCCTTCATGAAGGTCAGATTAGAACCTTTAAGGGTGATATTATCCCCGGACCTTCCTATTCTAATTGGAACGTAGAGTGTAAGTCTTACAAAGATTTTCCGTTTCATAGACTTTTCCACAACACGAAAATACCACAATTAGATCAGTGGATTGACCAACTTCTTGATGTTGCAGACGAAGGTGATGTCAATCTTCTCTTTATGAAGTTTAATCGTAAAGGAAGGTATGTTTTACACAACCTTAAGGACTTTGAATGTTACGGTATTATGTACGATAATGTATGGAATTTCACTTCTTACGATCTTTTTATAGAAGTTCTTTGCAAATAGTGCAAAGGTAATTCTCTTTTTTGGCACTAAAAATACAACCTTTTGTACACTAAGTAATAGGTGTTCATAAGGAGAATTGTCATGTTCGGACTAATAAAATCAATAAAAAATCAATTTCACCGTAAAGATTATGTTTTTGATCACTTTCTTAGGGTGGAGTACAAGAAAGATATTCAGGCAATTAAAAAAATGGGAATGTCAGAAGATCAAGCAATCAGAGAAATTAGGAGAAGAATGGGTGCTTAATTCTATTAGAAGAAGTTTTAAAAACTTTAGAGAAAGAATGTCTATGTCTGAGGAAGAATACTATCTTTCCAAAAGCACGGATCTTGTAGATTGTGAACATAGGCAAAGACAAATTATGTACGGCAAGTTTAGAAGAGATGGTTTTCTTCAAAACAGGTATTAAAGTTGCTTGTATTTTGTTGGCATCAATAGAAGGGGCAAAACCTATGAGATTTTTTAATGAGTGGGCAGAGAAGCGTGGAAGAGCGGCGATTGTTAGAGAATGGGGTATGATTTCTCCAGAATCTAAGAAATATATCGTTGACATGTGGGAGAAGGGTGGTAGTATTTCAAAAGTTGAAGCGAACAAGCTTCTTAAGAGATAACCGCCCGTAGCTCAACTGGATAGAGCGACGGTCTTCTAAACCGTAGGTTGTACGTTCGAGTCGTACCGGGCGGGCCAATCTTTTGTAGAGATAAAGAATATGACAGAATTCAAGTGATCAGTCTAATCAACTGAGATCATTGAAAGGCGGGGATCGGCCATACGGGTTCAGGCAAAGCTCCACGGCAGTGGAAGACGGGGCAGCGGGTGTGCGGCTACACGAGGCATACAGTACAGGATTGGCGGTATGAAGTAGACCAACGATTGGGTGCGGGATTCATTCAATGTTAAATTAAAGATGGAGTGATTACCATCAAATCCTTAGAGATTTTAAAATCTCAGAGGGGGGATAGCTTCCCCCCCTCGTCCTCTCCCAAAGAATAAATACATACTCATGATTTATTTTTAGGAGACTTGAATGTTTACTGGTTTATTT
>Ga0213858_10000438_pt1 | contig 19916 bp, 14 predicted proteins | sample PICome_FD_160122 | JGI IMG/M metagenome (GOLD analysis project Ga0213858, IMG submission 160122) | Coastal seawater microbial communities near Pivers Island, North Carolina, United States - PICO245 | ecosystem: Environmental > Aquatic > Marine > Coastal | place: USA: North Carolina | collected... | reverse complement strand
GATTTTATGAATAAGATGGGACTAGGAGATCCCGACCCATCTAATCATCGTACAGGGTTCTCAGGTGCAGACGAGATTGTAGACTGGTTCAAGCAAGACAAACCTGATGATTGGAGGCAACGTGACTGAGAAGATCACACCAGAAACATACGAAAAAATGAATAAGGAATTTGAGGAAGAAGGTACTGCCTTTACAATCAAAGTTCCTACTCAAGAAGAAATTGATGAGTGGCAAAATCAAAATGATCGATGACGACTTCAGAAAAATTGCTGTGGAAAATCATTTGGAAGGCGTGACTAAGCTAGTAGAAGGTTCTAATTGGGAAGAACCAACTAAACTAAATATTGCCAAGAACTTGGTAGAAAAAGTTGAAGAACTTTTGGGTGGTAAAGCACACTACTTTGAGTGCTCTGACCGCACCACGTATCATAAAAAGATTGTAATTGAATACAAACACACAGACAAATGACTACTGCAGTAATTTACAGTAACGGCAGTCAAGAGTGTGAACGCATGGCAGCACTCTTAGAAAACCTACAGGAAGTAACTGACTTTCAAAGGTATGAATTGGGCAGGCATTTTGAAGATTACCAATTTCGTAATGAATTTGGAACAGAAGCAACATATCCACAAATTGCTATCGGATTAAAGCACGTCGGTAGCATGAAAGAGGCATTACAATACATGAGTGAAAAGGGCATGTTCCTTTGACTTGACAAATGTGCTGAGACCATATACAATTAGAAGATGGAAACTCTATTATCATGAACTACAAACCCTATAGTATGGAGTGGAACAGACGACGCTACCTATCGGAAGCAATCAAGTCCTACTTCAACGATGACATCGAACCCGCTGTCATTGTGGACGATATCCTCGACGTTCTCGCTGAGGAGATTGATTACTATAGGGGACGTGCTGATGACCTACAACAAGTAATGGACGGTATTAGAAATGACTAAGCGCACTATGAAGAAGACCGACAGCAAAGGTCGGGAGGAAATCTGGGAATGGGATGAGACACCCGAACTCAAAGCATTTATGAAAAAGCAGTCACTTTTGAAATTGTCTGTACCTCCCACACGCCCACAATAATATGCTATACTACAGGAGTTGAGGGGCAAACAGTAAGAGGCATCGACAGACTGATGCCCGCCACCTCAACACCTGCGAGTGTGGTGAAATTGGTAAACACACCAGACTTAAAATCTGTCGAACGTAACGTTCTTGCGGGTTCAAGTCCCGCCACTCGCATTTCCTGTGTAAATAGTATTACCAGGAAACCCTGACAAAGCAATGTCTAGAACTTTTAAGTACACAATCTCACGCAAACATTGTTTCGTTGATACTGAACCAGTGTTGATGTATTTTGTTGAGAACATGCCATTTGCTTTTGATGTTCTTGAAAAAGAAGAAAAAGAAGACAAATGGATTTTGTCAGAAGCAGCACTTAATCAAGAGTATACTTTAGAAGATATTTTTAGATACTCTGATTACTTGATTGCTGAAGAATGCCACCCTGTATTATTTGAACTAGAATTAGTTAACCCTGAAGTTTTGCCTGATGAACACGTTTCTTGAATTGCTAGAGGGCGTATTTTCTAACAAGAAACAAGCTCAACAGCATCCCACTCGTTATGCACACATTTGGATCACCCATGTAAAAATTGGTGACACTCGCTTTTATGGTGAGCAAGCATATAATTATGCAAAGCGTCAACCTTACAGGCAGTTTGTTATTGATGTAGAAGTGGAGAATGGAAAGTTTCGTCTCAAGAACTATGAGATTGAACGTGCTGCAAGATTCATTCAATGCAGTAACTTAGAAGATATTACCGATGATGACTTGACTTATCGTGATGGTTGTGATATCGTTTTAGAACCTTCTGGTCCTAACCTATATACTGGCGGTACTAGCACTTGCGATTGTTTTGTAGTCTGGAATGGCACCAAAACATATCTGCAAAACAATGTCGAACTTGGCGAAAAGCAATACAAAGTTATTGATGCTGGGTATGATGTAGAATCAAAACAAAAGATCTGGGGATCACAGTATGGTCATCTAGTTTTTGACAGACAAAATGAAAGTAATTGATAATTTCTTACCCTATGATCAACACAAAAGAATTCTTGATCTACTGACTGACAATGAGTTCCCTTGGAATCTATCAGGAGTTATTCCGCCTGACAATCCACTGGGAACACCAACGTGTGATATTCTGCAGAACTATCAGTTAAATCATACGTTTTATATTGATGATGTGCCATACACTCCATACTTTGATCATGTAGTTCCTCTAGTAGCTGCACTTCAACCGAGGTCTTTGATGCGAGTGAGAGCAAACTGCAACATCAATACCACTCAAATTGTGGAGCATGGTATGCACCAGGATTATGACTGGGAAGGTGTAAAAGCAGCAGTATATTATGTCAATACCAATGACGGATATACTAAATTTAATTCGGGCGAAAAGGTTGACAGCGTTGCTAATCGTATGCTAATATTTAATGCAAGCGAACAGCACACTGGTTCAACCTGTACCAATACGCTCGCTCGTTATGTAATCAACGTCAATTTCTTTTGACGTTCCCTGCCTTTGTAGCTCAGTGGTAGAGCAGGGCTTTTGTAAAGCTCAGGTCGCAAGTTCAAATCTTGTCGAAGGCTTGTGGGGGATTAGCTCAATTGGTAGAGCACCTGCTTTGCAAGCAGGGGGTTAGCGGTTCGAGTCCGCTATTCTCCACTCATTCCTCTATAGCTCAGTCGGTAGAGCGAGTGACTGTTAATCACTATGTCCCTGGTTCGAGCCCAGGTGGAGGAGTTATTATGATGACATTTGTAGATACTTTTAATAGCAACTTCTATTTTAAGTATAAACTACCAGACTTCGATGTCCTCATGGAAAGGTTGTCAGAAGTCGAAGATAAGATTTCTCCTGACAATGTTAGAAGTTGGGGTAATCTCTGTTCTTTAGATACAGTTTCTGAAGAACAAATGAGTCAGGTTAATTTCAGTGACATCATTTCTAATGCTATTCAACTTTTAGCACAAGACTTGAGAACTGAATTAAAATATAATGTGTTTCATCCCTGGTTGAATCAATACAAACGTGGTGATCATCAAGAGGCACATATTCATGACAATTGTGATGTGGCAGCTGTAATCTTTCTCAACCAGGGAGAGGATTTTGGTAAGTTTTATTTTCTAGATTCTAATGCTGCTGTGTTGTCCCGTCCATGGTTTCCTATCATGGGAAATTTGATTGGCAAAGATCCTATCCATTTTGTGGAAGGTATTGAGCCTGGTGATATTATCTTTTTCCCTAACAATATGTTTCATGGTGTTACACCACACAAGTCTGACGAGGTAAGAAAGACAATCGCTTTTAACATTATCATTGAAGGTATTAACATCCCAGAACTAGCAGATGGAAATAATTAAGCATACACCTTTTGTTTGGCAATACCTTAACGTTGCTAGTGACGATCAGATAGAATCAATTACATCTGGTTGTAAACAGTATATGCTCAATGATGATGCTATACCTAGCAGAGAACAAACATTCTCGGTTCGTAACACGAGTTTTAATCTAACCGAGTTGGTTAGAATGCATCCAAATTTAAAATCTCGTGCTGCCCTATACGAAATTGACCAGAATATCCATAACATTTACTGTGCTATACAAAGTGATTATGCAGAAAAGAATGCTCTGTTCAGATATACTTTGAATGCTGCCAGAGTAACAGGATTCAGAAGTAACTATCACTATCGAAACTATGCACTAAAGGAAGAATATAAGTGGCATTGTGACTTTCATTATAACCAAAGATTCATTCTTTCTGGTCTACTATACCTTAACGATGACTTTGATGGCGGTGGCACTAGATTTCTCATGGATAGGTTGACAGTAGAACCTATTAAAGGTAGTCTTCTGATGTTCCCTTGTGGACCATACTTTATTCATAGATCTGTTCCTATCAAAAATGGCGAAAAAAATATTATCTGGACATGCTTTGACAGAGTTTCTCAAGACAGTCCGAGGTGACGTTACTTGGAGAGAACAATTTGGGTACATTTTTATGTGTATCAAGGAGACTACCAAGATCACTTTATCTACAGGCAGGTACAATCCTCCCGTATAAATAAATCGAGAAGATCCTAGACAGAATCGGTCGGTTTAATACTATGCCTTTAACAAGACTGGACAACCTGATTACCAGCAAAACAGGTAAATATCTTTATGTGTCTCCAGACGATTTCAATGCGTCGGATGAACTGAATAACAGGGGTAATTCGCCTGTTAGACCTTTCAAGAGCATCCAGCGTGCATTCTTGGAAGTTGCAAGATTCTCCTATCTGCCTGGTGTAGATAACGACAGGTTTGACCAGTTCACCATCATGCTAATGCCTGGTGAGCACTTTATTGACAACCGCCCTGGTCTAGTTGATACAACTGGTATCACTCCATTTGGATTTGATCAAACAAGTAAAGAGTGGACTGACAACTCCATTCTAGATCTGTCTAATCCAGACAACGTACTTTACAAGTTTAACAATACTGAGGGTGGCGCAATCATCCCTCGTGGTACTTCTCTTGTCGGTTATGACCTTCGTAGAACGATGGTCAAGCCTCTCTATGTTCCCGATCCTGCAGACTCTAGAGAGAAGCGTTCTGCTATCTTCAATGTAACTGGTGGTTGTTACTTCTGGCAGTTTACCATTAAAGACGGCGAGACATCTTCATTGTCTCCTCTGTATGATGCAAACGATGGTATTGGTAAGGTCTACTATTCTAAGGATGACTTCACCAAACTTGCTGTACCTAACTATTCTCACCACAAACTAACTGTATTTGAATATGCAGATAAGGAGGAATTGTCCCTCCTCTATAGAAAGATTGCCGAGGCATTTAGTACATTCACTACGGGAATTGATACTATTGGACCAAGTGGTGTCCCTGAGTTTGATGTAAGAGTACAAGAAAACAGAATTGTTGGTCCTCTATCTGACTCCAGATCTATTGAGCAGATCAACCTGAACGACAATACCTCACAAGGTTTCGGATCTCTACCTGGATCCACTACTCAAGTTGATGTATTCACCAGAATTGACCATGGTTATTTCCAAGGTCAGTTTGTTGCTATTACTAATACTAATATCGACGATGTACTTGAGGGTACATTCCAGATCACCGCGATCGATCCTAATAATCCTCGTAAATTCTCTTACCTAGTACCACAGAGTGCAAACTCTATCGGAACTGGCATCACTTCAGGTAAGGAACTAACTGAGACTTCTACTCCACCCCTAAGTTCTAACGCACAGACTCTAGCAGAAGTTGACTCCGTTGAGTCTGCATCTCCTTACGTCTTTAACTGCTCTATTCGTTCTACCTGGGGTATTTGTGGTATCTGGGCAAACGGTCTTAAGGCAACAGGCTTTAAGTCGATGGTTATTGCACAGTATACGGGTGTTTCGCTCCAGAAGGATGACAGAGCATTCATCCGTTACGACGAGTTTACCAACACTTGGAACCAAGCAAACCTAACTGATGCTTTTGATAGCATCCCTTATCACACCAAGGGTGATTCCTATTGGAAGGATGAGTGGCGTAACTTCCACGTTCGTGCTTCGGAAGATGCATTTATTCAGAACGTTTCGATCTTCGCCGTTGGTTTCGCTGATCACTTCCTAATGGAAAGTGGTGGTGACATGTCTATCACCAACTCGAACTCTAACTTCGGTAATACATCACTTCATGCTATTGGTCACAAAGGATTCTCCTTTAACAGTGACAAAGGTGGTTACATTGACGCGATCATTCCACCTAAGATCATTGAGACCACTGACGAGAAGTTCAACTACTATCCTTTCAACGTACCAGCATCTATCACTGGTGTTGAGGGTGTACAACAACTTCCTATCTCTGGTGTTAGAACACTCAACCACAGCAGAGTCTACCTAGATTCTCAGGACGATGCACTTGATCCTGCAAAGCGTCCTGCTGCATCCATCGAAGGATACCGACTTGGTGCTAGACAAAATGAAAAGATCTACACCACTGTTTCTGACACTGTAAGTGCTACTGATGATGGCATTTATTGGGGTGAGTTGGCAGTCTCTGGATACAAGAAGTATATTGCTAAACCTTCTATCCTCAGCCCATCTGCTGCTCCAAGTGGTGCTCCATCTGACTTCCACTTAAGACAGGATGCTGCTAATCTAATTACATCCAACAAAACTTTCATTCAGGAAGAAGTATTTGGTTACATTATTGATAAGTACCCAAATCTACAGACCATTTCTTATGTAAACCCTGGTCTAGATCCTGCTGCTAATAGATATCAGGATGCTTCTAACCTAATCATCGCTAACCGTAGTGACATCGTTGATGATGCCTACGACAGAATGTATGAGACCTATGGTCCTGCAGGTGAGAACAATGCAGCATTCCTCGCTGGCAATGACGAGACTAAGTGTAAGCGTGACATCGGACTTATTGTCGATGCTATTGCAGAAGACCTTAGAGATGGTGGCAACAGAAACATCATTGAAGTAACCAAAAAGTATTTCAATCCTGATGGTACACCACTGGCAAATGGTCTACTTGGTGAAGAAGAGTTCGCTATCTTTGCATTCCGCAGAGCTCGTGATCTCTGTAAGCAAGCGATTGCAAACCAACTGCTGATCACTGACAACACGATTACTGTTGACCCTGCTAATGATGTTAGCAAGCAACTAACTCCAACCAATGCAACATACAATGCTGCCACTGGTGAGTTTACATTCACTGTTGCTAACCATGGTTATGGCACAGATGATTCTATTGAGATTGCGGCAAACTCTTTCACATTTACTTGTGATCAGGATAACAACCAGACTCAGCATACGTATCCTGCAACTGGAAACTATGCATACAATGCAACAATCCAAATTGAGTCTGTAACTACTGACACCATCACTGTTAATGTTGGTGATGCTGGTAGTGCATCTGGTTCTGTACACACATTTGTAAGTGCAGCAACCAATGCAGTCACTGTATATCCTGGTGAGAATCCAAACAGTGTAGCAAGTAGAAATAAGGATGCTCGCAACCTTATCATTGCTAACAAGAATGACATGATCACTGCGGCGATCAATGCCATCACCACAGCATTCCCATCGTTTGTATTCCCTGGTGGTAGCGATGCTAAGTGCCGTAGAGACCTTGGAATCATTGTTGATGGTATCGCACAAGACCTCTGGTTTGGCGGTAATGAGTATACCATTGCTAATACTATTGAGTATTTCGATGGTAACTCTCTCCTAAGCAATGGAGTTGCTGGTGAAGTTGATAAGACTATCGTTGGTCTTCAGAAACTTGAAGCACAGATGGCTCTTGCAGTCAACAACCAACTAGCAGTCACAGATAATACAATTACCCGTGACTCTTCTGGTGATCCTGTCATCGTTGACAACTCACATTGTGACGCTGAGAAACTAATTCGCAAGAACAAGAAGTTTATTGCAGAAGAAGCATACCAGCGTATGCTTACTGTATATCCTTCTTATACCCCATCTACAGGCAATACTAAGCAAGATTGTCTCGATGATGTTTACAACGTACTCGACGAGATCCTTTACAACGTCAAGTTTGGTGGTAACCACAAGACATATGATGCTGCTAACGTCTATGTAACTAACGTCTTCAATGGTCAGACAGTATCTACTTTCATTGATGCTGAGCGTGATGAAGCAGCAAGAGTCTTTACTGAGGCAGGTAACATCGCTACTGATGTTATGCGTAACATCGTTGTTACTCCTACCAACTGGACTCCATCTGGAGACACTGAGCAGGTAAGAGATCTTACCATCATCGCTGACGGCAACAACCCAACATGTCAGGGTGTAGCATCTACACTCAACACACTGTTTGGTATCATCACTCAGGCTATTGGTACTGATGCTGGTGTTGGTAACCTCAACGGTATTACTAGAACTGTTCCTGCACAACCAACAGCATATACTGCTGGCAACTGCTCTGATGTTCTAGGAAATATCAACACCCTGGTTAGCATCTTCGTTGACAACCTCAACGCAGGTAATCTCAATGATCTCCCTGCTATCAACAATGGCAACTGGGATTGTGCTAACGTAAGAAGCAGCATTGATACTCTATTCGATATCATCAACGATGCTATTGGTGCTGGTTCTCTAACTGGTCTGCCAGTTGTTAACAATGGCGACTTCCTCGTCAATGCACAGGCATCCAAGTGCTACAGAGACGTTGGTTACATCGTTGACGCTGTTGCAAACGACCTGAAGTTTGGTGGTAACATCAACTCGGTACAGGCAGGTGAAGCATACTATGTTGGTACTAACCTAACATACATTGATCAAGAGAAGAACGAGACGATTGACGCATGGAACTACGTTAAGACTCTTTCTATCTCAGCAATGAGAAATCACACCACTCAAGCGAATGGTTGTGAAATCACTTCTGGATCTGCTATTGTTACAGTTCCAACTACTGAAGGACTTGCAATTGGTATGCTGGTTCAGGAGTATCTACCTGCAGCATTTGATAGCAATGCTCAACTTCTCTCTGGACAGACTCCAGTAGCAACTAACATTCCTGCTTCTGGTGTATTCATCAAGAGAATTGTAAGTGGCACATCGATTGAGTTGGGTGTTTCTGGTGCTAGACTAGGCAACGGCGAGACACAACCCGCTGCTGGTTCTAACTCCAATGCAACCCTATACTTCACTCTATCTACAGGTGGTTGGGCAGATACACTACCAAGCACAGATCCAACAGTTATAACGTCTAACGCAGGATACCCTGAGTGCGCTACTGTTGCGTCTGCAATCGACACACTAGTCGATAACATCATCTTCATCATCAACAATGGTCTGAACTCTGTAACAAGACAAGAACCTCCACTGGAGTCTTCTGACTTTGCTAAGCGTTCTACTCTATGGACCATTGACATCACTGGTGCTGGTAGTGGTGATCCTCATGAGTTTGAAACTGGCACACCAGTCAGACTCGTTCCACGTCCTCGCTTTGATGTTACAACTGGTAAGTATGTTGATGTTGATAAGCGCCTTGTCAGACTACCTAACGGATTTGAGACTAACAGAAAGTATTATGTAATTGCTCCTGGTAGAACAACACAACCTGCAAGCTACACTGGTGACACAAACTTTGATGGTAGCGCAGGTAGTCAGAACAAACTGATGCTTGCAGAGAGCAAAGAGAATGCTGCAGCAGGTATCTACATCTTCTCTTCTGAAGCTGATGCAATCGATCCTGATGTTGAAGTTGATATCTACCAGTTCGTACTCGATGAGAAGTATGATCTGCACCAGTACAAGGTCAATCTATATCCTAATGAGAATGGTGCTATCAAGACAAATGTTGCACACATCTTTGACGTTCCTGAGTCGAACGTAGCACCTCAGCGTGTATTCTTCAGACCATCTGCTGGTAATCAACTACCACTACTATCTTCGACATACAACAGTGACAACGCTGCACAAAATGGTGGCGACTCCACTGCTGGTGTTGCTGATTCTGCTGGTAGATTGAACCCAGAGTTTGCGTTCTATGTAAGATACATTGATCCTCTCAACAATCCTTTCCCCAACAAACTAATTGCTATCTACAAAACTTCTGCAGATGCTGAGGCTGATACCAATAGAATCAACTTTGTTGGTGGTCAGCAAGATGTACAGTTCATTGCATACGCTAACAAGAAAGCATCTCCACTGGCATTCGACCCAAGAGGAACTGCATACTCTAACAGCGACTCTGGTAGATGGTACATTAAGGTTAAGGATACATCCAGCACAAATAATGCTGCAATCTATCAAGATAGCATCCTATGGAGATTCCAGCAGGGAGATTATCTCACTTCTCCACCACCTAAGACAGATGACTCCTACTACTTCCGTCAGGTTGATGCAAGAGAAGCAAAAGATAGAGTATATCGTGTACGTTATACAATTCCTTCTTACGAGACAGCTGCAAGAGATCCTATCAATGGATTCGTTCTTAAGACAAGAACTGACGGTCTCCGTAAGTTAAGACCACAGAAGATCCTACTAAAACCTGCTCCTGGTACTACAAAGACCGACGCATTCTTCGAGAACACAGCAAATGCTGGTGAGAGAATCGGTTGGACAAATGCACAAATCATCGCTGCACTTAACGACGATGCTAATGCATATGATCCATACAAAGCACCAAGAACAGTTACAACTCAGGTTGGTAAGGTCTCCTTTACCATTCAGTCTGCTAAACTTGTAGACATCGATGGCGACGACTACCTAGAAATGGTAGTCTTCGATCCACAACCAGATCAAACTGTTCCATCTCTCAGCAATGAGACATTCAGAACAGTTAAGATTGGTGCTCCTCAGGGTGGAATATTTGTCACCAACTCTTCTGCAAGAACTGCTGATGCTGCTGTCACATGGTCTGGTTACAGCTCTGGTTCTGCATGGGTACAGGCATACTTTGAGGTCAACAATGAGCACTACCTGATCCTTAAGGGTGCAGGAATCGATGGAAACCTAGTCTGGAACCAATACACCAGCACTACTATCACTCAGGGCAATATCTTCGCTCAGGTTCTAGATGATCCTGACCAGGGCAAATCACTACCACTGAAGCGCCTAATTGAAAAAAATATTCCTGAGAATTATTACCGTCAAAACCGCGCACCTGTCTATCAGATGACTCCTGGTGATATCATCCAAGAGGATGGATCTACCAACCAGTATTACATCGATAGCGTAGAAGATCTAGGAGAGATCGAAGATACCTTCTACATCTTTGATATTGACGAACTACAACGCAGAATTGCTGGTCAGCAAGATGGTGTTTACTACCTCACACTGCTACGTGGTAACATTTCTCCTCTACCACTTGGTGCAGGAAATGGTGGAAACTTCAGAAACTTCAAGTTCTCTCAACCAGTTTCGTTCCTATATCCTCTAAACTATAAGAACGATCCATTCTGGTTCCAGTACAATGGTACTTCTGCACAAGAACTAGCACTATCAGGTCAATTAATTGACCCACCAGCAACATCTTGTGCTGCTGATAACTATGTTCATGGTCTAGTTAGAACCAACGATTCTAAGTCCTCTGTAACCAGAGAGATGATCGCTGATCTTACACAGACTCCAGCGTTTATCGACAACACTTACACTGGTGATAACGCTGTTAAGGCACAAGAAGGTAACGCATCTGCTGGTGCTGAAGATAGAATTATCCCTCTATCTGGTGATAACCGCACTGCATCACAACAGAGATTCTACGTTGAACTTCGTAGACCATCTATTGCTCGTGCTGGTAACCACACGTTTGAATATCTTGGTTTCGGTCCTGGTAACTACTCCACTGGTCTACCTGCTAGACAGGAGATTGTCCTTACTGACACTCAAGACTTCTACGCACAGTCTAAGAAGCAAGATGCTGGTATCGTCTTCTACACTGGTATTAACTCTAACGGTGAACTATACATTGGTAACCGTAAGATCAATGCTATTACTGGTGAGGAAGAATTCCTCGAAAGAGCAGCACTACTTGACTCTGATGATGAGGATGATGATATCGGTTCTCTCGTCACCACCTTCGATGTTCCTGTTACATTCAACCAGAACATCACAGTCAATGGTGGAGACGGTGACAAGGTAAGTGCATTCAACTCTCCTGTTCTGATCAACGTTGCTAACGATGATCTAACCCTACAGGATGGTCCACTGATCATCAGATCTCGCGTACAAAATACCAACCCACCACCTGATGGATCTAAGAATGATCCACTCTTGGATAGAAGCCAATTCAACCCAAGAAGTTCTGGTGATGTATTCATTGGTAAGAACTATGTAAAAGCTGCTGTATTTGAATTTAACTCCCGCAGAAATGGTCAGGAGTATAAGTTCCAGACACATACAGTAGGAACTGAACCATCTAACGTAACACCTAACCAATCTGGTCAATACGGAACACCAGGCGGCACTGCTATTAACTTCACCAACCAACGTGCATTCTATGGCACTGGTGTAAATGGTCAACTACCTCGTGGTGGTGACGTGCTACTCAAGGGTGAGTCTGTACAGCGTTCTGGTTCTCTTGGTTGGATCTTTGCAAACTACTTCACCAACATTGCTGCAGAGAACATCAATTCACTCAACTTCGGTGGTGTATATGTTAAGATCAACTGGGCAAATGTCAACGGTACGCAGCAGACTAACCAGTCGCTGAATATCACAGAGACATCCAGTATCAGGATCTCTAACTTCTTCCCAACTCCTCTACTAGAGGGTTCATTTACCATCGTATCTCCAACTGGAGATGAGTTCCAACCAACCAATACTTATCTACACATTCAACTTTCTGAGACTCTTGCAAGTATCGTTTATAATGATGCTAGCAACACTCAGACAACTGATTCCAACCCAGCTTGGTCTGTACTAACGAACCCAACAGTTCTCTCTAACAACCCAGATAATCAAGGAAGCACTCCTCCTACTCCTACAATGGACTTTGCGAGGTCCACTTGGAAAGAAGTTGGTGTACTTGGTGGAGAAGCACTAAGAACAACTACAGAAAACATTGGTGACTACAAACTAGGCATCAACACTGTCGCACGTTCTGAACATGCTGCATATCAAACTGCATTTGTAGATCCCGCAACTGATGCTCGCGCAAACCTCGATGTTGTCGGTACGGCATTCATCAGTGGTAAGACAATTACCAACTATCTGGATCATGCAACGTTCGCAGCTAGAACTGAGATTGCACAAGACAATGCATTCTTGGTTGGTGGTGACAGCGGCACTCCAAATAATGAGGCAACGTTGAGAGTTTCTACTACCAATGGTGGTAGACTTGGTATTAACGTAACCAACAATCAACTCAACGGTAACTCCAACAGTGGTCTGTACAACCAGGCACTAGCAGTTGACGGCAACGGATTTATCAGTGGCAACCTTCGTGTTGAGACTGACCTAGCAGTCAATGGTGGTGATCTAACGTCTACTCAGACCACATTTAACCTCCTAGAGGCAACAGTTACCACACTGAACTTTGCTAATGACGCAACTTCAGTCAATGCATTCAACGATGCAACTGGTACGCAGACAATCAATGTTGGTGGTAGCACCGATAACCAGACTCTGAACATCGGCACTGCTGCTGATACAAGCAGACTCAACATCCACACCACATCTGAGGATTCTGAGATCAACATTGGTACTGTTCCTAACACTACCAACACCTTCAGATCTCTAATCAATATTGGTGGTGCAAGAGCAAATGCTGCTGAGTCTAGACTAACTGTCAAGAACTTCCAGACAATCCTTGAGTCTTCGATCCTTGAGATCAACAATGGTCTAACAAGCATCGTTGGCAACGAAGATGTATTGGTCGAACTACAATCTAACGCTAGAAACATCAACCTGTTCACCAGAAATGGTGCTGGTGCTGAGATCAATGCATTTACAAGAGCAGTTGATCTGAACTTCGGTGCAATTGCTGGTCAAACAACCATCAACAACGCACTTAACGTTAAGGGTGATACACTCCTAGAGGGCGATGTAACCCAGCAAGGTGGTAACAACAGCGGTGCTGTTACAGTAACAAGAGGTGTTCTTGGAACTGGTGCCATCTCACACAACATTGGTGACCTCAACAGTCTCAACGTTGATCACTATGCATACGTCGAAAGATACTGTGATTCCTTAAGATTCACCACTGCTGGTATTTCTAACAACACATTGGTTGTTGATAACGTCCTTGGACCAGCAAACTATCTGGTCAACGGTAACATCGTCGTCTTCACTGATACGACTGGTCTAACAGGTGTTGCTACCAATACTCTATACTATGCTTACAACGTTAGTGGTCAGACATTCCAGTTGGTTGGAACTGCTGCAAGCACAACTCCAATCAGCATTACTGGAACTCCAACTGATGCTCGTGTTGTCCTAGATTCTGCTAAGGTTGATACAGGTAATCCTGGTACTCCAATGACCAGTGTTACCACAACTCTACCACTTAATAACGTCAACAACCTCACTGTTGGTGACCTACTACTCATCGACAATGAAATTGTTAGAGTTCAGAATCCTCCAAGTGTAGCAAATAGAACTGTTGTTATTGAGCGTGGTATTGCATGTACAACTGCTGCAGCACACGCAGATAACGCACCAGTTGCAAAACTAATCTTCACTCAGGATGCAACATTCATCCGCGAAGGTGATGGTGGCCCATCTGATGTAACACTTGATGCTGGTGCAACTACCATTCAACTCGGTGAGTTTGGTGGTCAGTTCAATGCACAAGACTTCCTCAGACTATCTGCTGGTAACACCTGCCCATCTGGTGAATTCGTAAGAATTGTAAGCATCATCGATGCATCACCAGAAAGATTTGTTATCAACAATGGCGTTACTGGAAACAACAGACTAGTTGTTGACACTGTATCTGGCACATTCACCAGCACTCTGGTTGATAACCAAGTTTCTGGAACAGCAGACTTCCAAGTTCAACTTACATCTGCTGATAACAGATTCGTTATCGAGCGTGACACTACTGGAACTGAAAGACTTGTCATCAATCGCGATGGTGAAGTCAAGATCATTGGTGATGGAACTGCAACTGCATCTGCTGCTCTACTTGGTGCAACTGGTGCTGCAACATTCACTGGTGACTTCAGAGTAACCAACACCAATGCTCAGGATACTTCACTAAACAACGGTAGATTAAGACTTGTTCAGTCTAGCGGTGACCTTGACGTTGCTGGTGGTATTGACTTCGACGGTCCATTCAGATTGTACGCAGGATCCACTGGTATTAACTTCAGTGGCACACCTGACTTCATGATTGGTGGAGACGGTGAAGTCAGCATTTATAACGACATCAACATTACTGGTGGTGGAATAAATATTAATAACATCACCAACTGGGTAACTGAGACTGGTGGTAGAAAGTGGGTCTTTATTGATACACCTTCTAACGCTGACAATGGTGCAATCCCTTGTGTGGTCAACACAAACTATCTCGTCAAACCATCTGGTACTGATACTGTCCTAGTCATGAGACTACCTGCAGCAGCAACTGGAGATATGATCAGATTTGTTGACATCGGTGGCAATCTAACATATAATTGCCAATTGGTCATTCGTGCTCAGAGTGGTGTTCGTATCCAAGGAGATGCTACTGGTACAACCTTGGGTGGTCTAGGAACTGCATACGGTGGTGGCGAACTAATCGTTAACACCAGAAATGCAGGATTTGGACTCATCTATGTTGGCGCACAAGATGGTGACGGAACAAACATTGGATCTGCAGATCAAGGTTGGAGGCTCGTAGAGGTATAATAGATGGCAGTTAATTATAACTTTCTAAAGTCACTAAAGGGGACAGCGATTGGAACGATTGTCCCCTGGACTGGTGATATCTCACAGATTCCTTCTGGATGGTTGCAATGTAACTTTCAAACATTGAGGGTTGATGAGTTCCCACTGCTTTATGAAATCATTGGTAATAGATACGGTGGAACATTGAATGTTGACTTTAAACTGCCAAACATTCAATCCAAGAGTATGACTGACTATCACCCATCACATGATAGTATCAGCGGATATGATATTCCACAGAACTTTCGTGATTTGATGGGTGATGATGGTGCTAACCAAGTCAACTTTGTTAGAACATCTCAGATTGACTTGTATGCAGAGTTCAACCAGTCAGTCAACAACATGCTCGGATTTGTCACTGAGGTAAACTTAAACGATCCAGTATTCTTTGATGGTCTAGCTACCACTGGTAGAGCACTTGGTGACCATCACATTGGTACTCACTCTCACGGTGGTGGAACTGGAGAAGGAACAGCAGGCACAGGATCATTTGAAGTTGTTTCTGCACCAAACCAGTGGGCAGAAGCGTGCCAGAATAATGGTAACGCAAACTGTTTCTTATTTTGTCCTGATGACTGCGGATCTCCTCAGTTTAATAGAATGGAGGCAAACAACCCCGTTGACGAAAGACAAAGAATTGGTGTTTTTGATGGCAGCCCTGTATCGGGTTCGTACATTACTAGGTCTGGTAGTTATCAATCTGCAGGTGGTTGGGCAGCAAGAAGAAACCCTGGACAGAATGGTAGCAGTAACTATAACTATGTTGACAGTAACAACATGGATACATTAAGTGATATCGCTGATCCATGGTCATTTGCTGCTGTTGATACATCACACCCATTTGTAAACTTCCTGAACTCTGGTCAAGAAAGTTTAGATGCTCACTATCACCCATCACAGTTTTATTCAATTACGAAGGGTAGCATGAATTTACCTGCTACTCTGGTGTTAAATAATGTACAGAGAGGTAATATGCAACCAGTTAATGATTCACTTGAGGGCATTGCTTCTATTCGTGTTAACACACAGACACCACAACTGAACGTCTTGCATATCATCAGAGCATACTAAAATGGCAGCAAATTACAGTTTTGAAAGAGGAAAATATGGAGTCTTTCCTGGAACTATCATTGCTTTTGCTAGAACTCTAGATGGCACTGATCCAAATGGAACTGACTATAGAAATTATGTACCTGCTGGTTATCTGAGGTGTGATGGTAGGATCTATTCTGGTATTGAATATCCAAATTTAAAAGATATTTTGGGTGTTGGTCAAAACTCTAAGTTTAGAAAACCAGATACCACACTGGAAGAGGATGTTGCTGCAAACGAATCAGGTGGTACATTCCAATTACCAGACTTGGGAGCAAAGTATATTCAGGCAAACAGTGCTTCTGGTGTATACACTGCTATTACTGTTGAAGATGATGATGGCAACGCAGTTCCTAGAGTTGGTATTGAAACAGACCTTACACTGAACAGAGGAACTAGTGTAACCATCAACTATAGTGGTGGAATGGCAATTCCTCAAACTGAATTGGACTTTCTTAGTAACCAGAACTTCGGTACAAACCTTGGTGTTGTTACAGATCAAATTAACGTAGTTGATACAGCGTATCTCACTCACGGTCACTACAGTAATTTGCCTGTCTGGGCATATTCTAACGATGAAGATTATGATGAGGAAATGTCTGTTTCTGACTCTTCGCCAGAACTACAGTCTCTCAACTCTGTTGGTATTATTGGACAGGTAACACCTATTGCTGGATCTCAAACACTAGCTGTTCACCAGCATGTTATTGAAAGATCATTCCCAACCAGAGACACTGAATCATATATACCTTCGACAACTGTTGATGCTTTCAACGTAACCACTGCAGTTACATTATCTGCAGACGAGACAATTAAAATGGACGATATCGTCTCAAAGTACATCTTGGTAGAATACCTAATCAAATACTGATATGGCATACAGATATTCCACAGCAACTCAGCATACTGGTGCTTCTATTGGTACAATTATTAGTGTACCTAAACCAGGATCATGGAGTAGTAGCACTAATCCTACTACAGAAGGAAACAATTGGGCAATTCAATCCAGATTCCCTGGATGGATTGAGTGTGATGGTAGAACTTTAGACAAATCTGATTATATTGCTTTGTATCGGGTTATTGGCGATACATATGGTTCTACGGCAACCACATTTAATCTACCAGATTATAGATCTAGACTATTGATGGGTACTGGTACTGTCGATGGCAACCAACCAGGCGGTATTTCTTTGACTCCAGACGATGGACCTGGAAACAGTACCACAACAGCACAACCTAATATTGCTGGATCGACTGGTGGAACATATGTAATGTCAACTGTTAGACAGTTACCAACAGGATCTGAAATTACACCTGGGGGACAAACTGGTGAAGCAGTATACTACAGTGTTACTGAAAGTTTCATGACATCTAAAGCATCATATAGCAATGTTGCTTTGATTAATTATGGAGAAGGTGAGTTTGCAAGTAAAACTTCTACCACAACATCACCAGAATGTTCTGGATTTAGAAGTGGTGGAGCGGATGTTACAACTAATATTGAAAGTGCCACTCAGTATCTTGCATTTGGCACACCAGGGACATCACCATTTAATAGTCTTAGAACTAGTAGACAAGTAACGTATTCTAATCTGGATTTTAGTGATGCAACGCAACTGTTCGTCTATGCTATCGTAGGCAATGACGAGAATGGTGGTGAAAGACCAAACAATAATGGTGAAGGACTATACATCAGATGGCCAAATGGCACTGAGTCTATGCTAATTCCATCTAGAGGTGACTTTACATCTGCTGGTTTGGGTGATGCTGACGATTATGATAATGCTTACTCAAACTGGAGAGAAGTTTTTATTGATATTCCTACTCAATACAGAACTAGTGGTGTAAACATTATTCTTAAGCAAACAACTGACCCAAGCATTGGTAGCGAGATGGGTAATGCCCTCACTGCTGCCAATCCAAATGCATTTGATATGATTGGTGTTCAGTATATTGGATGGCGTGGAGCTACCATTGGTGGTGGTGCTACCGATACATTTAGTATCAGTACATTTACAAGTGATGGATTTGATCAGGTAACATCTGTTGTCGAACCATATATTTACGGTAATGTAAGTTGGAGTGCTGGTCCTGTTGGAGCATTTGCAACACCATCTGTTGCTCCTCACTATCACGAGATTAGATATGCACAAAGAGGCAGTACATCTGCTGCAGAAGGTAACCCATATGCATCTGCTAAATCTGCTGGTTTTATGGGAAGTTCAGAAGCAGGTGTGCTGACATATGATAGATTTGGTGCATCTCTACGTGATCATGCACACTATCTGCAGTGGGGATATAGTACAGAATATGCATCATATGGTAATGATGAATCATATGGATCTTCTGGACTGGTAAACATCCAAGACCCAGGTGGTAGTATTACTCAAAAGTTTGGCACATCTTATTCTCAGGATGATAATAGAGGTCAAACAATTAATAAGACTATTGACATCGTAAACCAAGGTGGTGTATTCTGTAACATTGGACAGTTCCAGCTATCTACTGCTGCAAAGTCTGTGTTTGACTCTGCACTCAGTGTTAGATTGCAGGCAGCAGAAGAAGTTGAACTCATGCAACCATATTTCAGAGTCAAATATATCATCAAAGCGTGGTAAAATAAATACCACTGTGCTATAATATCCACAAAGTGAGTTTAGTATGAAAGCAACAGACAAGATTATTCCTATCAAACCACCCGAACTGGTAGACGGTGAGTATGACCAGTTTATCGGTATCTACAAGAATCACGTTCCTAAGTTTATTTGCGATAGACTAATCAATCTATCCAATCAATCTTTGGATACCGACATGACTAGCGGTACTTATTCTCAGGACAGAAATGCAGCGCCTGGAGATCGTCGCGAAGTTATGACAGGAGACACACAGTTTCCTATTGGTGTGTTAGGACGTAGCGATGAGTCTATCCTCGTTCAGTTTGCTGACGCTGTACTTCACTCTGAGATCAACCAGTATTTGCAGGCAGGTTATCTTCATTACATTAAGAAGTATGGTATGCAGGGTACTTCGAGATTGATTAGTTTTGATCAGAAGTTGCAGCGCACACAACCTGGCGGTGGTTATCATATGTGGCACGCAGAGAATACTACATATGAGATGGCACACCGTGTGTTGGTATGGATGATTTACTTGAATGATGATTTTACTGGTGGTGAAACAGAGTTTCTACATCAGCACACGAGGTTGACACCTGAGCGTGGCACACTTGTCATTTGGCCAGCAGCATTCCCATGGCAGCACCGTGGCAATCCACCACTCGAAGGGACTAAATATATTTTGACAGGATGGTATATCAATTGCCCGACATAAAATGGTAGAGTCACAAGTAAAACTTCAGTTTAATCCAATTAATGGAGACCTCTGGTTCAACTTCAACGTTGAGAAACTAAG
>Ga0213858_10000437_pt1 | contig 19998 bp, 7 predicted proteins | sample PICome_FD_160122 | JGI IMG/M metagenome (GOLD analysis project Ga0213858, IMG submission 160122) | Coastal seawater microbial communities near Pivers Island, North Carolina, United States - PICO245 | ecosystem: Environmental > Aquatic > Marine > Coastal | place: USA: North Carolina | collected... | reverse complement strand
AGATACTCCAAGAGAATCTGTGAGTGCATATCCAGAACCTCTCTGATTAATAATAACTTGAGTTACAGAACCGCTAGCAACTGTAAAATCTGCGGTAGCACTAGATCCAGTACCTCCTGTTAGAGCAACATTATTGTATGTTCCATCTACATATCCACTACCTGAAGTTAGAGTACCTAGTACTGTAATAGCACCAGAAGCAACACTTACGTATTGAACTGGAATATCAGTATAAACTTCTGTATAATATCCAACACCTGGTTCTGTAATAGTACCAGTAAATGCAACTGTTACGTTAGCAGTAAAATCAGCACCAGTTCCACCTCTAAATTGAACATTATTTGTAGTTCCTACTGTGTATCCTCTACCAGGAATAACAGTAAATCCATCAATAGCTTTATTAATGAGATCAACAGGTTTGAAGAAACTAATCTGTTGAGTAGTTGTCTTCATGATAGGACCATTATATCCTACCGTAGTAATTTCATTTTCAGCGTTTTTGAAGAAACCAAGTTTCTCATCACTATCAAAAGTAATTGATGGAGCAATCTCAGTTCCATCTCCAACAAGAATTCTACCATCAAATTTACTATCGCCAGTTACATTAAACTTTTCAGTAAACGTAGTTGTAATGTTGGCAGATCCAGGATCATTGCCAATACTTACAACAGAACCAGTATCTGTTGCTAAGAATGTATGATTGTAAATCTTAGCAGTACTGTTAATTTCAACAGTATAGTCCTCAATAGTATTTGGATCGGTTGATCCAAATACGCTAATTTTATTATTACTAGAATCAATCTGAAGAAGATCTGTATCAATTGTAAGATCCCCAAGAATTGTACTTGCATCATTAGATCCAGCAACAGTCAATCTACCACTTGTACCAAGATCACCTTGAATACTCAAGTTACCTGATGTTGAAATGCCACCAGTAGTACTCAACGTACCAGTAACTGTTAAGTTCTGTGCAGTAGTAGAGCCTAAGTTTACTGTACCAGTAGTAGCACTAACGTTACCATTAACTGTAAGGAAATCTTCAAGAATTAAACTCTCAGCACCAATAGCACCTTGCTTAGTAATACTGACAAAATTTTCTAAGGTTGCACTACCAATGGAAATAATACCGTTTTGACCATAGGTAGTATCTGTAGAAGTGATACTATTGCCCATGCCAGTATGCTGAGAGCAATAATAATATAAAGAAGGAGTAGTAGCAGTTACAATAATATAAGCACCATTACCACCATTTAAAGGACCTGCAAGAGTAGTGTATTCAGTTCCACCTGCTTGTGTTCCATCTAATGTTTCTGAAAATTCAAATGGATGTTGTGCGTATGTCTCAGTGTAAGTTGCATCTGGAGCAAATACAAATTTGTAAAGAGTGTCTTTATTTAAATCTAACGCTGGTGCTTCAACATAACCAGATCCAAGATCAATCCAGTAAGCATTTCCTCCACCACCAGATTTAGGTCTTACTTGAACATTATATGTTACAGTAGTACCAATGCCAGCAAGAGTATCATCAGAACGAAGTTCAAATCCAGGGGAAAGTTGCTCACCAACAACATAACCTTCACCACTTACAGGTTCCTCAGTTTCAGAATTTTCGTTTACAATATTTGCACTAGAGAGGAATTGAATTGCAGTTAATTCAAATTCAAATCCACTACCACCACCAGGAACAGTTGCAGTTACTGTATCTGCAACATCATATCCAACACCACTCCATGTTGCGGAAGGAACGACATTAGTTACAGTGTAAAGATCTGAAGGAACCGTATATGAGAATCCAGCACCGCCGCTTGTTTGTGGATCTCCATTTTCGTCAACATAAGTAAGATCTGAAGTGTTAATAGTTAATACATCACCAGATTGATATGAATTGTTTCCATTGTTTGTAATAGAAACCTCAGAAACGCCACCACCTTGGACAGTAATAGTTGCTAATGCACCACTACCATTACCACTATTTAAAGGTACATCTGAATAAGAATTATCTGTATAACCACTACCAGCAACAATTGTACCACCATCAATACCCTTAACTGTTACTGTACCAGTACCCCCAGTACCAGTTCCAGTTTGTTGGTTTTGACCTTGAATATTTGTAAAAGAAAGATTGTCATATACACCTGGTGCATAACCAGATCCTGCTTGTGTTACAGTTCCTGAAAATGCAATTACGGTAACATCAACTCTAAGACCAGTTCCAGTTCCTCCAGTTACAGGTAAATCAGTAAAATCACCAACAGTGTATCCAGTTCCTCCTTGTCCAACTGAAACTGTGTCAGGAACAGAAGATGAGATATTAATATCAGTAAGAGATCTAAATTCTCCAGGAGCAATTCTAACTACTGATCCTCCATTAGATACTAAATCAAAGAATCCATCTCCAAGATCAACTGCTTTTCTAATACCTGTATCTTGATCACCATCAAATGCTAAGGAAAGACGTGTACTACCAGAAACAAAAGTTTCCAGATTAACTCTTTGGTTTAAATTAATTTCAGCACCAGTAAATGGTGTCAGGTTAATATTACCTGATGTAGTTGAAATTGTATTACCAAAGAATGTGAATGCACCAACCTCAATCGATGTTGGAAGGATCGTGGTGGTGTCTGCACCAGCAGATACTAGTAATTGGTCAAAACTAGTTCCAGCGCCTGCTCCAGCGCCTCCTGACCCTGCGAAAGAAAGCGTTCCTTTCTCTTGGTCAACTAAGAAAAGATCACCAACACGGAAGTCACCACTTTGGTCAGTAGAGGTAAAGAATACACGACCATTGTTTTGTTCAATGACTTCGTTCGACTGAACAACTAAACTTACGTCATTATTATCATCCTTACCTAAACCAATATATCCAAAGTTATGACTGATAAGACGCATACTTACGCCTTGACCATCTGCAGAAGCACCTTTCAGACCATAAACGTTAGCAGAAGAAATAGAACGTAATTCTGCACCAAATTTAGTATAATCTGCAAGAGTTACAAATGTTGCAGTACCACCAGAAGTTGTTCTGATGTCTTGTGCAACAATACTATCGTCTTCAAATACTGCAGCACCATTTGAACCCTCCATGTGGAGGAGAAGTGCAGTAAACTCATCTGCTACAAATTGAACAGTGGTTGGTGTAAATCCTGCATTATATCTTGAAGTTCCTTTGGAAACTCTTACCTCATCGATATAACCATTTAATCCATTGTTACCGCCAAAGTCAGCACCAATGCTGAGTCCTCTGGTTGGGAAGTCATTTCCGTCAGTGTAAGAAGATCCTACTTGAGCACCATCTACAAATAACTTACTTACACCAGAAGTTCTTGAGAGTGCAATGTGATGCCACGTTGAAGCAGTCAGTACATTGGTTCCAGTAATTACTGCAGCGCCATTTACATAATATCTAAGATCGTCTCCATCAATATCAATAACAGGAGCAATCTCTGTAGGTGACTGTGATCTAAAATCAATAACAGTTTTAGATCCAGCAGTATCATTAAGGTATATAAATGCCTCTAATGTGTACTCGCCAGTACTAAAGTTAAAATCAGAATCAGATGGTACTGTTAAACGATCATCTGTACCATCAAATGCTGCCGAGGTAGATCCAAGTTTTACTTGTGCAGTACTTGTTACAACATTATCTACTGCAGTAACGGTCTTACCAGTAGTTTCATCGGTTGCAATAAAGCGACCTTCACCTTGTCCATCCAAGTAGATGTAAGTTCCGTCATTCTCATCAATAGTTCCAAAACCACTAACTTTTTGATAATTTACATTACCAGCACTTGCAGTTCCAGCAAAAATACCATCAATTACAAAACTATTAGTAGTAGAAGATACAATTTTACGAAATTGTGTTAATCCTGTTTGACCACCAGAAGTAGTATTAATGTAGACAAGATCCCCTTGTGACAGTCCATGACTGGAAGAAGTAAGGGTCATTGTCAAGTTATCATCAGCACCACTGGTTGTGTATGCACCAGTGACCTGGGATGTACCTGCTTCGATCAAACCGATTTGGTTTCCAGATCCAGCAGTAAAGTTACCAGTGTCTCCTTGAAGGTTCAGGCGTGTTCTTGCAGTCCCAGCAAGACCTGTTCCGCCAGATGGGTTTTCTCCAAAAAGACCAATTTGTGCATAATATGTAAATGAGTTTAACCATTCACAACGAGCACCATTCTTAAGATATAAACCAATAGCATTTGGTACAACAAATGTACACTCATTGAAGAGAATTGACGCTTCAATAGTGCTTGCATTTGCAACAGAACCATCAATTAATGCACCTCTACCTGCATCTCCCTGATCATATCCTCTAGGGTCAGTTGCAGAGGTTACAGAACCTTTTGTGATTACACTTACTCTTTGTACATAGGGTCTTCTTTCAGTAAGAGAGAAGTTTGATGCACATCTAAAACCATAACCAGTGTCATTAGTAGAATTATAAAAGAAATTTCTAACAGTAAGGTCTTCAATATTAGCATTTCCACTAAGCAGGAAAGCATCTAATTCATTAGTAGCAGAAGTTGGTTGGATAAAAACAGATTTAATTCCACGTCCCTTAACAGAAACATCGACAGGAACTGTAAGAGGGAACGTTTCAGTGTACGTACCCGCTTCAACTACAACAGTATCGCCTGCCTGAGCATAGTTATCCAATGCATACCTTAAAGAAGCAAATGCTGTAGTTGGAGTTTTACCCCAAGCATTTGCTCCTGTTGTTGCGCCATGCCTTGGATTTACAGAACCAAGTGTTGCTTTGTCTGTACCATTTTCTGAAACAAACCATGTGTTTCCAACACCATTAGTGATGGCACTGGATAGCATAGATGGAACGATGGTTTCATCATTCGGGTCAGCATTCAGAACCTCTTTGATAGTACCGCCGTCATTAATAAACAGCGATCTATCATTAATATTAATAGCAACCTCTCTATCTGAGAGGTCACTGACCAGGGGTACTGAATTCGGAGTTGTCGAACTCTTGAGTTTGATTCTGCTTGCCATTTATAGCATTCTCTGTTTCTATAATACTATTTAACCGATTGGATAAATCCTTTAATTTTGCTTCTAATACAACATTAGTAAGAGTCAAATCAGTAATCTTCTTTTGAAGAGTAGCGACTAAGACATTAACATCTATTTCATTGTTCATTGATTAACCTCAGGTGAATGGACCCCTATCAATCGTATCAGTCCAGACGGGGACCCCAGCAGCAGTTACTGTCAGGATCTGGAATGATGTGGCAACGTCAGGACCAACTCCTGGGTTTGCCATGTTTGCAGCAGCGGTTTCTAAAAGATTTCCGCTACCGTTACCATACAGAATACCATTAGTATTAAATTCAGATCTTCCAGTACCACCATAAGTGGTTGCAAGGTCTTCATCAAGTTCAAGAGTACCAATAACAACAGTTCCTCTAGAAGAAGAAACTGAAAGAATGCGTACTTGCAAATCATCGGCAGGTGAGTTACCTCCAATGTTAGCACCAGAGACGGTGAGCAAATCACCATCTTGATAATAACTACCACCAGCGGCAACTGTTACTGAGGAAATTGCACCAGTACCGTCTCTTACAACAGTAAGAGTTGCACCAGATCCACTACCTCCAGTGGCATTTTGTGCGGAGTATGTTTGATTTGCTTGACCTGAAAGAACAGTGCCACTATCCTCATCAAGGTCATTTTTCTCAATAGCAATAGTGCCAACAGCACCAACTACATGAGTAAAAATGTTGTTGGTATTAGTTGCATCTTCAATGAATGTAAATGCACCAGTGCCACCTGAAGATCCAGTTCTGTCATAACCAAAGAATCCAATTTTTGTGGTTGAACCGTCAAGATATGTATATGAAATACCTCGGTCCATTCCATCATCAGAACCTTGAGTGATAGTAATTGTATCACCCTCATTAAGTTCTCCAATAGTACCGCCACCTGCAATACCAATCAGAGTAGAAACGAATACTTGAGCGGCAGCAACACTTGGATCAATATTTACAGTTTGTGGAGTTCCAGTGTTACCATCTGCTAATTGAAGATTCTCATAAAAAGCACTTTCTCTTAAGGATTTGCTACTAAGTTGAACAGCAACAGTAGATCCAGTTTGTGAAATGAAAGTACCAATCTGCTCATACACTGAACCATCTTTAGTGTAGATAGCAGCACCAACTGAAGGGGTAGAAGTAAATCCAGAAGAAGTACTAAATGTTACTGCAATAGAAGCAATAGTTCTTCCAGTGCCAACGTTTGCCCCACTAACTGCAGATCCAACAATAATTCCCGAAGGGTTATCAATTGAAAGTGAAGTTGATCCAGTAACTGCATTTGACTTAATTGCCTTTTCACTTACATCATCACCAAGATTAAATACGGGATCATTGACCGTCATTTGGGTTGAGTTCACAGTTGTGGTAGTGCCTGCAACTTGGAGGTTACCACGAACTACTAAATCACCAGCAGCATCACCATTTCTAGGGTCTGGATCCAAGATAATTTGATTACCAGCATTCGTTGAAATGGTGTTTCCATCTAAACGAATATTATCAAGGTTAAATTGTCCAGTTTGGTTAATAGTACCAGCAACAGTTTGAGTACCGTTGAAGGTTACATTTGCATTAAAAGTTGTTTCTGAATTAACAGTTAATGTGTCTGTATTAGCAGTGCCTAAAATTACATTGTCATCAACTCTGAGTTCATCAACCCATGCAGTGCCAGCAACACCAAGACCACCGTCAATAACTACAGCACCAGTTGATACACTGGTTGATGTTGTAGTATCAGCAAATTTAACAGCAACACCGTTATCAAACTGCCAATCAGATCCATCAACTCTTACCTTATCAAGGGTTGTTTCGTCAAAACGAATACCTGCATCTCCATCAGTACCAAACTGAAGTTTAAGATCGTCGTCTAAACGAAATTCTGGTGTGTTTACACCAACACGATCTAAACGAAGAACGTTTGCTACTTCGTCAAATTTAAACTCAATATCTCCAGTAGTACCAAATTCAAGCTCTTGACTATCTTCTACGACAAGTTTGCCAGTGCCATTTGCTCTAAAAATCAGATCAGTATCTGTTGTATCGGTTTCAACAACGTTTGAATCAATGTTTACGTCGTCTACTCTAAAACGATCAATCTTAGAATTACTATCTAAGACGACCGCAGAATTTTGAGTTAATGTTCCATGTACATGATCCAAGAGATCGGTAAAATACTTACCACCGATAACCTGAACCGTGCTGTTATTGTCTCCTACAAAAACTCTATCGCCACGGTTAACTTGAGTACCAGCACCAACCGTTACTGCAAGTTCACCAAATTCTAGGGCAGAAGGTACTGTTGTACCAGTACTTCTTTTAATAAGGATGGTTGATGCCATCAGAATGATCCTCCGTTAACTGTTACGTTATTTAATACGTTTGTTGTTTGAAATTTTTCTGTCGTTGCATTGTATACCATAACGTAACCTTCACCGAGTCCAACAGTGTCTGTATCGACATCTGCAAGATTTTGTAATGTAGCAGCACCACCTACAGCAACTCTAGAAACCTGTGGAAAACTTTGGTCTCCAAATCTTACTCTAGCCATTTAAATAGTTACTCCTTCTACTACTGTTAGTACTCCTTCCAAAACTCTAGATTTTACTCCAGATCCAGAAGTCAAAACTACATCATATACGTATTTACCAGGATGCATTGCTGAAGTAACTGCATTGGTGAGTGAAAGTTTTACCGCTCCTACAGTCGCAGGAGGACTAATTTCAACTGTAATTGCAGTTGATGATGAACTTTCATAATGCTTCTTAATCAATGAAGCACCAGTGTATCCAGTTAAATCAAAGTTTGCGCCGTTATCTTTGGTCACAAAAAATGTGGTTTCAAAATCAGCGCCTTGATAAACAATTAAATTAGTTACCGCAGATAACATTACTGTGTTCCTACTTCATCAAGTATTTATACCACTCACTAGTTTGAGCAGTAGGTCTTTGATTTCACCAACATCCTTCTTCAATTCTTCAACTTGCTCTATAGTATTATTTAATTTTTGTTCATCTGATCGCAACTTATTTCTAGTTGCGATATATTTTTCATACTCACTTTGATTGGTGTTAACAATCGCACCAGTTTTAGGGTCTCTAGAAAGATTACTATGACCCTCAACTGGAATCAAGCCAGAGCTATGCATCTTAGATCCTTAATAAGTGGAGTATAACATGCATTCTTAGATCTCATTCTAATTTTGATTGCATATTTAGTGAATGTATCATCACCAGTCAAGCTGGTTTCATATTCATAATCTGCGAAATCAACTTCAGATTTAGCATCACTGTAATTAGATGCAGTTACCTCATCCCATTCAATCTTGTCTGGATCTTCTTCATCACCAGCAAGTAATTTGACATAAAGGTCAAAATCAGTGAGATTATTGTTAAATGCAGCAAGAAGAATCTTTAAAGTCGTGCATTCTTGCTTGACTGTAACAGTTTTGGTTATATACTGTGCTCCATTGAAATCTTCTTCTGGACTTTCACTAATATTGTAAGTACCACTTAAATCATCTAAGAAGAAACCTTTTCTTGTAGTTCCATCAAAACTAGCAATTCTATTGTTGGTGGTAACTAAACTAATTCTATCAGTATCAATTACAGGACTTAAGTTATCAGCAGTACTACTTAACTTGATTCTAAAATCAAATGAGTTAGCATTGGACATTTGTCTCTGCTCATTGATAAGTGATGCAATAACTTTTGGTTTTGTAAGATAATTATTTTCATTAATACGTACACTCTTGTAATTAGAATCTTTTTTATATGATTCTTGATACCAGTTCTTCACATTAGGTGTTGGTAATGAGTATTCACCATCACCAATTGAAGTTCCTGATGTACCTTTGAATGAACTTGCAACAGTTGTTCCAGGTAATTCTTTGAATGCGATAGTGGGCATGAATGATGTATACTGAAGATTAGTACTTGCAGTAACTTCATCTCCACCAAATGTTACATTAACATTATCAGTGTTTCTTCTGTAAGAATTAAAGTCAAGTTGATAACTATCAAGAGTGATAAATTTAAGATTTCTATGTACCTTATTGATTAACGTAAGAGGAATGCCATTCTTAACATACAATTCTGCTTCCCATTCATCAGCAGTTTTAAATCCACCTGATGGTACATTACCATCAGTAATTTTAGCAATTAATGTAATAGCAAACTTATTGTTTGATACTGTGCCAACTGCAGTTGGATCATAACTGTAAACAAATCCACCAATTGTAAGATAACCTGGGTTTGAAGCACTTGGAGTTGCACCAAGAATACCATTTCTAGTAGGACTAGAACCAGCATTAAAGATCATTTCTGGTGATCCTGTACTACCAGATGCATAGAACTGGTTTCTAATTGCACTAGTTCCACTATTATCTACAAGTTCAATTGAATTTCCAGCTCCAGTCAAACCAGACCAATTATTAGCAAGTTTTGCTACAATACCACTAGAAACACCTTTAAGTTCTACAAATGATGAATCATCATGAAGACCATGATTCTTATGGTTGACCTTAAGATATCCACGAGCAGATCCACTTTCATTTACAGTTAATTCAATAGGATCATCTCTAAGTTCTCTATAGAACAGAGTTCCACTATTATCAGACACAAAATCAATTGTAGGTGTTTCATTTGTCTTAAACTTACATCTAAAGATCTTGAACTTCATGTCCTGATACTCAGCAGTAGTCCAAGTAGATGCGTTTTGAGATTTAAACAGAACACCTGCATATGGTTGTTTAGAAATTCTTTCACCATTTAAATCATCTTTACCCATTTCTGACAACCAAACATTATATTCAACAGAAGATGTTAAAAGTACAAAACAATATTCTTTTCTTTCTGCCAAATATACTGGAGTTTCAAATGTAAATGTTGTACTTACAGTAGCATCATCTGATAAAGAAACATCAGATGGATCTTTATTTTCTGTAGCAAGAACTGTTGCAGATGGATAACCATTTACCATCTCACGAATTTGCATGGTTACTGGCAGATTTGTATCTTTAGTTCTAAAGAAAACGTCAATCTTAGAGATAAAGCAACCACCTGATTCCTCAACCAAGAATGATTGTGCCAGTGGGTCAAACCAACCCCCTGCTCTAGTGCTAGTTCTACTAGAAGTGACAATTCTATTTTGTGTTACAACATCTCTAGTAACATCTGCATTTCTAACAAGAAGAGTGTCTTGCTGTTTTGTAAGAATTGTTCCTCTTGCACTATATGTGTTTTCTGCAGAACTATCTACAACACCAGGTACTTGAGAGTTAGTTGAACTATCTGTCAATCTAACCACAGAATCACCAGTTTTCCATCTTGGATTTCCTTGTATAGAAGGATCTGGAATAAAGACACTAGCACGTAAATTGCCCTTTTCATCTGCAATTAAATGCTTTTTAGTAACTTTTGCTGTTGCACCAGATGTCAGTCCAATAACAATATCACCTTCAACTAAATATCCACCTCGGTCTGAACCTGCCAGTTGCTGCATAGAAGCAATATTAAGATTCAAGAATGTAGCAGAATTGTTATATGCAGTAATATTAATATCATTACCAGTAAATGGATTAACTTCGTAAGGTTTATTAAGTTTAGCAATACCACCTCTTGGACCACCAAGTTGGCATCTAAACTTCCTTCCCTTCTTAGCACCAGAAAGTGCGATATCTTCGCCAGCTACAAAGGTTCCACCACGCATTTCAATTTCAATAATCTTAGGAACTGTGTAAGTAGTTACATCTCTACCTTCTAAGAATGGATAAACTCTTACATTTGGTTTCAATCTGTAAGCAGTGATAGAGAAGTTTCTAGATCTCTTCCATCTTGAATACTTAGTATCAACAACTCTATCACCAAGAACTCTTCTATCAACTCTTGGTGTAACTCTAGTTCTGATTCCAGTTCTAGTTTGTGCAGTTGTAGTTGTTGTCGTGGTTGAATTAACCCTTCTAATAAATGGCCATTGCCCTCTACGTTCTGTCCTGCCTGAACTACTACTTCTACTACTACTCCACTGATTTTGCCATGCATTCCATTCAGTTGGTGCAAAACCAGTGTTTGGATCAGCACCCAGTTCTAGCAGAGTTGCTGCATAATCACCTGCTACAGGAGTAAGAGTTTCTGGTAAACGCTTTTCATCAACCCAATCATCTGATGCTGGGAAGACATTCATCAATCCAACCCAAGAAACAACAGCAAATGGGTTTACGTTTTCAGAAACTGCAGCATATGGTTGCTCAACCAGTAATTGATCAGTAAAATCAAGCATTAAGAGATCACCCTTAATGTAATTAGTTGGTTCTGTTTTATATTTTAAAGATACATTAGTTGTATAGTGTTGCGGTCTAAGTTCTCCATATGCAGAGTCAATAGAACACTTGTAATTTGGATGTCTTGGTTCACCAATAGCATGAGATGTAAAGTTATCTACAAGGAATCCATTCTTTAAACGGTTGTTACCGCTTCCATCTGGAATAAACAGATTTGCAGTATCACTCTCAAGTAAACTCAATTGTGTATAGTATTCTACATTTTCAATCCTACCTTCTAACTTACCGATATCTCTCATGGTATATCGTCTATTAGTAGATCTCTCAAAAGTTACACCTTCAAGATCTCTAACATATGCAGGCATGGTAATTTGACCAACCTTCATAGCATTTGCCAGAGATTCTTCTGGTTCCTCTGGTTCAATTGCTGGATTTCCTTTCTTATTAATGAAATTACCGTTTTTATCAAGATATAGATCGTCAATTCTACCTAAGTAATATTCAATGTCTCCATCAGTAGTTCCGATAGGAATAATATTTGCGCCAAAATTGTAATTTCTATTAGAGAAATCTGCTAATGTTGTAGATGATGCAATTTGCCCTAAATCAATAGTATATGGTGTGGTGTAATCACCATCTCCTGAAAGTGCAGCAGTTTGATTTGTTCTCCAATCAATTAAGTTACTAAGATAAATTCTTTCTCCACCAATTCTATAATCTGGAATTTCTTTATAATCAGCATCATAATAAGAATTAACTGTATAGAATTTACCAGGAACCTCGTCCTTAAACCAATCTAATACAATCCAAAGTTTACCAGAAACACTACTAGCAGAAGATTTCTTTCTTAAAGTTGACCAATTAAAAGATTGTGCCCTTTGCCCATCATCCAATCTATATCTTGATGAAATGTCAATAGCACCATTACTATCTACAGCGTCAATAGTTCTAGTAACACCTGTCTCTTTTGATATAATATCTTCATTTGCTACAAATCTAATCTTACCAATGTAAGTATAATAGACAGTAGTTCCTGATTGACTAATTACACGTGCTTTAGCACCACTACCTTTTCCTTCAATAACTTCTCCAATACCAAATGATCCACTACCACCTTCTAAAGTAAGTTTAGGGATTGCATCTTCTTTAGAATCTACATTATAAATTGCATGAATTTTACATGCACGAGTTAATCCTAAATGAAGAATTTCAGCATTAACATCATATTTGTTGTTTGACGCATCGGTCTCCAATTGCAGAATTCTCATCTTCTGTAAAGAAGATAAAGTAACATTTGGGTTACTAATCTTTTGTGGACCAAATAAAGTAAACGCTGCATTTCCACTACCACTTCTTCCCGAAACAGTAGCAGTTAAAGCTCCATTAGTAACTGAAATACCTGTTAAAGATAATGTTTGAGCATCTTCCCCATCCATTCTAATTGTATAAGCAGAAGCTTCTTCGGAATAATACTCACCAGTAATACTAGGAATAGTGTTTCCAGTAGTGGTTCCTGAGAAGTGTGTTAATACATCCTGCGCTTTAAGGTCAGTAATTGATTTAATATCATTAGTTCCATATACTTCAAAGAAGAATGGTGAGAATGATCCTGTAAACTTACCAGATCCAGTAACTAAAGTGTAATCATTACCATTTAAATTTACACGATCAATATCTTTTACTTTTTTACCTGCAGTAGTAATTGTAACGTTTGCTAATCGAACAAAGTTTTGTGTAGCACTTTGAACATATTCAACTAAACTAGCAAATCCAATTGTAGTAGATCCACCCTCTTTCAGTGATACTAATCTATTTTGGTTTGCGAGGACTGTAGAGAGATCTCCTTCAGGAATTTTTTGACTGGATGCAAGATTAAACTGCAGACCTCTACCATTTGTCGCAATAGTTTTATTATTTTCTTCTTCTGTAGTTCTTGGTTTTTCAATATCTACATACGTATTTGAAATAGTTTCAATTTCATAACCACGAACATATGACTTACCTGGAGATACTACAATCTCAAACAGGTCATCAGATGCTAATACATCTGCAGAGGTTTTTTCTCCAAATTGAAATACTCCATTATTGTCTCCATCATCTAAGCATTCTTGAGTAGAGAATTCATATGGAGTTACTTCATAATCTCCAGATTCATCAAAAGTTCTTCTTGCAAGAGTATCTTCTAAAGTAGAAGCAATTTGTGCTTTAGATGTACTTACAATTTCTTGACACTTACCTTCTTCTAATTTAAGTAATTCAATAAAGTCAACAACAGTTGTATCATCTAACGCTTTTTTAACTAAAACTGCTCTAAATTTTAATCTATGTGCTCCAGGAGCAGAATAGTTAGAATAACCCTGTGATGGATCATTTAATGTATCATCATTTTCAGGAGTGATGATTTCCTCTAAAACTTGTAAACCAACTTTGTATGATGGAAGAACTCCAAATTGATCTAGGACAATTTCTTGTTCTTGTACAGTTACAAAATTACCTTTAATAAAATAAATACCAGACGTAATTTTTGCAGAAGATCCAACGGAAGTTGCCTGGGAAGTAACACACTTTGCAAAATCAGTGTTTTCCTGAATAGCAGTAGTTCCTAAAGAGAATGTCTCTTCTGTCAAAATAATTTCATCGTCCTCAAAAGTAGTATACTGAGTATTAGTTACCTCATCAGTAGTACCAGCATTGATATATTTAATATAAAGAGTTGTTTTACCTCGCTCAGATTGTTCAGATGAAAGAGCGTTTACAACCTTTGCCTTTACGCCAGAAGTATTTCCTCTAATGGTTTTACCAACAATAACAGGAGTTCCATCTGTATTTTTGTTGTTAACCAAGGCATTTGATTGAATACCAAAATATTCATCTTCAATCAAAATAGCATTATATTTTAAGTCATACCCAACCTGACCAGGGATGACCATAGCGCCATCCTTGTAGATACTAGAACCAAACTTTTCAATCTGATCCTGGAGGATAGATTGTAAAGACGTTAATTCTCTCGCCTGAAGAGGGAATCCAGGGCGAAAAAGTACTTTGTGGAAATTGTCATTGGGATCAAAATCCTCAAAGTATGGAGGAGTGTTCAGATTAGTTGACTGGGGCATCTCTTAGAACTCTAAAATAATTTTGAAATCTTCGGTCTGATCTTGTGCTCTGGAAATCTTATTCCTATTATCTATGTAGATGATATCTCCAGACCCTCTCAGAAGTTGAGGGGCAGATACTGCATCAGCAGCGTCTTGAATTGAACCACTTGTGATAGAATCAACTGCAATATCATCATTTCTTTCAAATGGGGTTCTGACACCTCTGGCATCTAATCCAAAATCAAAAATATTTTCCTGCTGGAAGTAAATCTTACGAGTAGTTCCATCATCCTCATAGTGAACAACAGTTCCAGTTGCAAATGGAGCAGTTCCACTAGTAACTTTAAGTTTTTTGTCTTCTAAAAGTGTAGGATCATTTACGTTTGCAAGCGCAGCATCCAAGGTCAAAACATGGGTTCCAATCGCTGTGTTAGTTGGACTTCCAGTAAATGCTGGATTTAAGATTAGTCCAACAACAGTAAAATCATTTTTAAATACAAAATCGTCTGGTTCTAATCTAGCATGAAGAACAATTCGGTTTGCACCGAGTTCTTTTGCAAAATCAACTGCAATTCCTTCTTTGGGAGAAATAATTGCAGTTAAAGCAGCAGATGATCCAGTGCCAGCTTGCTCATTTCCCTGAGCGTTTACAATCAAGGAAGTATCAATCTGACCATAAGTGTATCCGCTTCCTGGATTAATAACTTTTACTCCAGTAATACCACCGTTCTGACTAACTGTAGTAACTCTTACTTTAGCATTGGTTCCATCACCAATAATATTAAATACGTCCCCAGTGCTATACCCACTTCCTGGTGTTTTTACATCTACTTTGTAAATTGCACCGCCATAGTTACTGCTAGAATTGATTCTATTAGTAACTTCAGAAGTTTCAGGGACGGGAATGTATTCATCACTCTTGAATTTCTCAAAATCACTTGCATTAACAGTAAACATATACTTCCATGTGTATCCATCACCAAGAAGAAATGGAGATTGTGAAGTTGAGGATGGTTCTACAGTTGAAGCAGAATTATTAGCATTATCCAAACACTTATAAACTTTGTACTCAGATGTCACTACATAATAATCAGTTTCATAAAGTTTTGCCTCATTAGAATTACCTAATTGGTAGATAATAGTATTTCCATTATTCTGAGTGTTATCAACTACAGAACCATAATCATGTCTATAGTAGTCGTAAATACGTCCACTAGTCCACTTATTATTTCTAATTACCTGTCTTACTTCAGAAGGTGGAACTTTTTTCAAACCAATAATATAATCATAGATTTCAAATGAAACTTCCTGATTATCAACAGGATTTTCTGGAACATTGACTGTAAGACCTTGATAATCTGTCCATTCCCTAGGTCTGGCGAAAAATAACCACAAACCACTCTTTGTGGAATCATTTTCATCCAGGGTAATACGTTCCTTAAACCTCTCGGCAAGTAAAACTCTAAATTTATCAGTAAGTATCGCTGCCATCGCTGAAACGGTTTTCTTTTATTTATAGGGGTTAGAAATCATATATAAAGTCATCATTATATGACAATGATTGGTAATCAATCATTAAATCATCATCTTCTACTTGGTGAGTGATATTTCTCGAAGTAGTAATAGCACCTGTAGCATTATTTGCTGCGTATGTTGTAATTGGACTTTGAGGGTCATCAAGCTTTACATACAAATATCTAGTTGTGTTAGATGATCCATCAACAGTTTCTCCAGGAGTATAATCAATAACTGTTGCTTTCTTAGTTCCATTATCATAGTAAATTACAGCATCAATTTCACTAATTTTTAATTTCACACCTGCAAATCCATCAACCTTAACAACTTGACCATCAAGATATCCAGACCCTCTATTTACAATTTGCACTGAAGTTACAACACCCGCAGATACAGTAACGTTAGCAGTAGCATTTTGTCCTGGATCCCCAGCATTTTCAATAACAATATCTACATTTTGGGTTGTTCCATTAGGGAATCCTGTTCCCTGGTCAACAATAAAAAGTGATCCAATTTCACCAAGATTGGCGGTAGTTAATGTTCCAAAAGTATCATTAGACGCAGTTGATGCTAATCTAATAATTTGATCATATTTCAAATCAAATCCAACTTGTAAGTTACTGATTATATCATGATCATCAGCAACAAGTCGATGAGTGCCAGCAGAAGTTCCTGTAATATTTACAAATGTACCAGATTCCAAGTTACTCTTGGTTTCTGCCAATTTAACAGTATGTTGATCAACTACATGAACATAATATGTAGTACCATTAGACAAACCAGGCATATCTGGATTGGTTTCATTACTATAAACAACTTCAGCACCTTGCCTTAAAGCATGACTATCATAAACTCCAGTAGTTGCCGTTAATTGAATTTCATTATCAGTTGTGTTAACATCTGCCGCTACAAAGTCATAATTTGTACTTTGCACTGGATTTCTAGGGGCAAAGTCAGAATAAATACAATTCAATTTACGAATTGGGAATTTATTATTTGCGGCAAGTGTAACTGACATGAATGAATTAGCGTCAGTATTTGAAGGTAAGGAAGAGTCAATATTTGAAATAATTACCGTATCAATTGTATCAGTAAGTAAAGTTGATCCTGTAATAGGATAATTATCATCCGTAATTTTTAAAATTTTTGCTCTTAGTGTCCTTCTAGCACGTAAAGTTTCCCTAACATCAGCAGTTTGAAGTAAATCTGTAAACCAGTATCCTGTTTCTCCAGTATATCCAAGTAGATCTCCTTGGTTATCGAATACTGGTGTTGCATCAACCAAAGGTTGAGATGCATTTGCAACATTATTAATTTCACCAAAAGAAGATCCAACCGAAAGTTTATCAGCACTAACTACTAAGTTTACCTCTCTAGCACGTCTTTCATTTGACTGAATAATAATATCTTCTCTTTCAACTGGAGGATCTACATCAATTAAACTAAAGTCATCATTAGATCCAACATAAATGTACCCTTCAAATGTAGCGCCATTTTTGGGTGGAGCACTAAATTCGACAACACTACCAAATAACTTAAATGAAACCAAAGAATCAGGATATGCTGGAATTCTACCAACTTCCTGTGTAGATGGAATCTGTAAAGATCCATCTACAAATAAAATTAAGTTTGCAGATATATTCGCCTGAGGTCTGCTTTCTGCAACAAGAGAGAATATCTCGTCGTTAGTTGGGTTGATTAAGTTAAATGCTCTATCACTGGCGTTAAACAGGGGAGAAATGTCTTTTAATGGTTTTACCTCACCCAGGTAGAAAATGTTTAGTGGAGCGCCTTCTGGAGGTGCCTCAGTAAACGATACAACAGAATATTGATTTGGTGCAGTTCCAACAAGATTGATTATGTATGAATCATTTGAACCTTTCTTTTGCAAGATACCATTAACAATAACAAAGATATCTTTGTCAGTTCCAATATTAATGTTGACGCCATTTTCTTTAAGTGGGAAAACAGTTTTGTCTCCATCAAATCCTCTAACAAAAGATACAACTGTTAATGTATATGGAGTAATTTTTTCTACTACCACATTATCTGGATGTAAAAGAGGTAATGTGCTTAATTGAGCACGATCAACTGTTAAGGTGTTTGATGAAATATTAGTAACTTTGACAATTTCAACTTCATTAATTACTAAGTAATCATTATTTGTAAAAATACTTGCATCATCAACTGTAATTTCAGTGTCAGTATCAAGTGCTGCAAATGGTTCATTAGTTAATGTAGAAACACCTGTTCTAAGTGAGGAGACGATTCCACTCTCAAGTGTATCACTTGCGGCGAACGAATCATCTCTATTAGCAAGAGATGTAGCAATATCGACAAGAATTAACTCACGATGAACGAATCTAATAGTTCCACCAGTAGCAATATTTAAAGTTAATGTAGAGGATCCAATGTTTGTTAACGTAATTACATTTCCATTAATTGCCGTAATTTCTAATTCATCATTATCTGTAGATGTTAGTCCAAGAGCAGCATTGAAAATTACTCTATCACCAACATAAACTTTAAGAGCAGAAGATAGAGTTATATTGGCAGTTGCACCCACACCAAGTGAACCAGTGTATCCAAGTGATACACTCTTAATTATAGTATCTTCAGTTTTCCTCTTAATGACTGCTGCTGATGTTGAAGTATTGATATAATCACCAGTAATAAAATTATCAAATCCTTCTTTTACATGCAATCTACTAATACTTACATCATCAAACTGATAGTTAGGAGTAGTTGTATTACCTTCTGGGTCTAACCTAGTATAGAGGAATCCAATAAACTGTCTACCAATCTCTGTTCTATCAGAAGCTGCGTTTGGAATAATATACCTTGAAGGTGGTTCAAAGAAACGAATCTTTCTTACACCACTACTTCTAGTATCATAAACAACATGAGGGGTCTGTACAATACCTGCAATATCAACAACGTATTGCTCTGGTTTAATTATAAAACCAATTGGAATTTCAAGTTGACCATCTTCAATTTTGTAAACATAGTTAGTACCAGAAATACCATGAGTAGCTTCGTTCAATGATACCCCGTTAGAATCAATAAGAACAATTAAAACATCATAATTAAATCCATAATTAAATATAATATCTTTATTTGTATTAACTCCATAATCCTCAGGAGAAATTAAAATACCATCTACAAATACAAAGTAATCATGTTTTGATACAGGAGTTGTTGGTTTATTAGTCAGTACAATAGGAACCCCAGTAGTTACACTACCTGGAGTAAATACTCCACCACTTCCCGTATAAAATTCATTTTTAATGAATGCTGTTGATTGCCTTACAGAAATTTGTGTTCCAATTGGAAGAGTAATAGGAGTGTTTCCTACATCATCATCAGTAAATGTAATTGTTGGAGATCCACTACCAGCATCAATGCTGAAGTTTTCATTTCTCTGAATAACACCATCAACAAATACTAAATACTCATCTTTATCAATACTAGCAAATACACCTGCTGGCCAAACACTACCATCTGTTTGATTAAGTGCAAATTGACTGTTTGCAACAACAGAAGTTTGATTCATAGTATAAATTGCATTTGACTCATTAAATTGACGATAAGACAGAATTTCTCCATCAGGCATTGCCTCTTGAGAATTTTGCTGTGCTGTAAATGAAATAACTTTATCAGCGTCGATAACTTCCCATGAAGTTCCATATGTTTGGACAATATTGTCCAAAAGAACTACCATTTGATCTACTTCATAATCAACAATATAATTTGGTGCTCCATTTAAGGTAGGAGTTACAGGATCAATAACCTTTAATTCAAATAGAGTTTTTACTCCATCAAACTGATCAGAAATGTCTTCAAATACACCAACAATAGAAGTTTGAATGTTTAAAACGTCAGTTAGTAATTTATTTTCAACAATAACAGAATCAAATCTATTTGCTTCATTTTTAGCAACTAAGAAATTATACTTTCTTCTTAATTGTGCCAATTCAGCAGATGTAGTGCCTACATTGGCAATTGCTTGATCCAAAGAAGTTATTTGTCCTAAATCAGGACTTACAATTTCTGTTTGAGAGAA
>Ga0213858_10000436_pt1 | contig 20058 bp, 16 predicted proteins | sample PICome_FD_160122 | JGI IMG/M metagenome (GOLD analysis project Ga0213858, IMG submission 160122) | Coastal seawater microbial communities near Pivers Island, North Carolina, United States - PICO245 | ecosystem: Environmental > Aquatic > Marine > Coastal | place: USA: North Carolina | collected... | reverse complement strand
TTGAGCGGGGAACAGCTAGCTCAGCAAATGCGGCAACGGACATCATTGATTTTTCTTTAGGTGTTTTACCTGGTAGTCAAGTAGTACTATCTAAAGCATTAATAAGCTCAGCAGGGGAAGTTAATGAGTTAGCAAGTCAAATATTTCCTAATCCTGTAAATGATATTCTAAACATAGAAGCGAAGGAGTCAAACATCACGTTTTATTTATATGACTCAAAAGGACAGCAGATCTTGGAGAAGAATCTAAGCACGATGAGTGCACAAATTAAAGTTTCGGATGACATTCAAAGTGGCTTATACCATTATGTCATTATTGGAGCTAAAAAGATGAAGACGGGAAAGCTGATTATTCAAAAGTAAAAGCTATAAAATGGAGACAAGAACACTGAATTCTATCATAACAACTATTTGTGCAATTGTCTTTTTGTTTATCGCTCATTCGGCATTTTCCCAACAGCAGCCCGCACCTTGTTCACAAGACTCTAGTTTTAGACAATTTGATTTTTGGATAGGTGAGTGGGAGGTAAAAGGACATGATGGCACCGTCTACGGTAAAAACAGAATAGAGTCAATCTTGGATGGCTGTGTCATTATGGAGAACTGGACGGGCACAGGCGTTTCTAAAGGAAAAAGCTTTAACTTTTATGATAGACATAATAACCAGTGGATACAAAGGTGGGTAGATAACGCTGGTGGCAACCTTGATCTTTATGGAGAGGTTAAAGCAGGTAAAGCAGTATTTAGAGGGACATCGACAAGCAGTAATGGGAAAACCGTCCACAATGTATTGACCATTAAGAAGGGAGCCAAAAATGAAGTTTTTCAAATTTGGGAGCAATCACAAGACAGTATTAGTTGGCAAAAAGTTTTTGATGCTGTTTACCACAAAGTGGCAAATTAATAAACCTCCTATTTAAGCAAACTTAGTTCAGCTATTCGTTTAATTCTATTTCGCTCTAAATAATCATCGATGGTTTCAAAGTGTTCAACAACCCTTTTGTTTTTGAACTCAAAAACCTTGTTTGCTAAACCCTGCAAAAAATCTCTGTCGTGAGAGACAAGAATCAAAGTACCATCATAATTAAGCAGAGCATCTTTTAAGACGTCTTTTGACTTCAGATCTAAATGGTTTGTCGGCTCATCCAAAACCAATAGATTAACAGGCTCCAGCAATAACTTTACCATTGCTAATCGGGTTCTTTCTCCACCAGATAAAACAGAGACTTTCTTATCAATATCATCACCACTAAAAAGGAAACAACCAAGAATCGTTTTTATTTTACTTCGGATTTCTCCTTTGGCTATTTCATCCACAGTTTGAAAAACTGTTAATTCGGGGTCTAACAATGAGGCCTGGTTTTGTGCAAAATAACCGACTTTAACATTGTGTCCTAATTGACAAGTTCCTTCTACAGGTATCTCTCCAAGAATAGCTTTTACCATAGTAGACTTGCCCTCTCCATTTCTACCCACAAAGCACACTTTTTCTCCCCGCGCAATAGACATGTTGGCCTGATTAAAAACTTGAAGTGAGCCATATGATTTTGAAACACTATTTACTGTTACAGGGTGATCTCCTGATCTTGGCACAGGAGGAAACCTTAACTTAAGTGCAGAGTTGTCAACCTCATCCACCTCTATGATCTCCATTTTCTCAAGCATTCTTTCTCGGGAGTTAACCTGGTTAGCTTTTGAGTAAGTTCCTCTGAAGCGTTCAATAAAAACCTTACTGTCTGCAATAAATTTTTGTTGCTCCTTATAGGCCTTAAGTTGGCCTGCACGACGCTCTTCTCGTAATTCTAAGTAGTGAGAATACTTTGCTTTATAATCGTAAATACGCCCCATAGTTAATTCTATGGTCCTATTTGTAATATTGTCTATAAAAGTCCTGTCATGTGAGATTACTATAACAGCATTTGCTTTATTCACCAAGAAGTCTTCTAGCCAAAGAACAGATTCAATATCTATGTGGTTAGTAGGTTCGTCAAGGAGAATTAAGTCTGGCTTTTGAAGCAGTATTTTCGCTAGTTCTATTCTCATTCGCCAGCCACCACTGAACTCGCTGGTTGCCCTATGAAGGTCCTCTTGTTTAAAACCTAATCCTTTTAAAGCTTTTTCTACTTCAGCATTATAATTTACATCCTCAAAGGCGTAATATTTTTCACCAAGAACAGAGACCTTTTCGATAATACCCATGTATTCATCGCTTTCATAATCTGTTCTGGTTTCTAGTGCTTTGTTAAGCTTATCTATTTCCTCCTTTAGTTGAAAGATGTGCTTAAATGCTTTGGCAGCCTCTTCAGCTACCGTGCAGTTATCTTCTGTTAGTAAGTGTTGAGGCAGGTAGGCAATTACAGCCTCTTTACCTGATCTGACAAAACCTTTTGTTGGGCTTTGTTCTCCAGCAATGATCTTCATTAAGGTCGACTTACCCGCACCATTTTTCCCCATTAATGCAATCTTGTCTGTCGGATTAATAACGAAAGAAACATCACTAAATAGGCTTTTACCACTGAACTCTACAGCCAAGTTATCAACGCTGATCATAAACAGAGATTTAAATTGCCACAAAACTAGTTATTGCCTTGAAAAATCTTTAAATACTACAGCTTTTGTTTTGAGAGAGATATAGAGTTGGACTTAAATATCTAAACCTCTTCCCCCAAGAAGTTCATCACTTTTATCGTAGTATGCAATAATTTCTTTTATGAGGTCATCCTGAAAATAAAACCACTCACTAACTTCCATGGTGGCTACCGCGGACTCCATGGTATATCGTACACAAGCAGAAGTGTCTCCAAATATTTCATCGTGTACCGTTAATCGATTTCCTAAAAACAAGTGTTCGCTTTCACTTATTAGGTCAAGATAAGTCTGTTTGCCATCTACTACACCATAAGGGCTGTGATGTTTAAAAGACTCGTGTAAAGGTAGATCAATGTAGTTGCCGATTTCCCAAACTCTGAACCATTGATTGACAATGAATTTATTATCTTTTAACATTCTACTGTATTATTAGATCAATTTAAGCAGCCATGTCTGAATATTTCTATTTTACAGATCAAAAATAAAGTATAAGAATAATTTGCAGCAACTAATCGAAAGAGCAAAAACGGTCATTCAAAATAACTGGAGAGAAGGCTTTACCGTGCCAAGTGAAAACCTATATCCATTTCAGTGGATGTGGGATTCTGGCTTTGTAGCGCTGGGAACATCACACTATGACCTAGAAAAAGCTATTCAAGAAATTGAATGCATGTTTTCTGGCCAATGGGAAAATGGCATGATACCCCATATCATCTTTCACAGTGAAAACGAGACAAGCTATTTTCCAAACTTTGATTTCTGGGATTGTTCTGTTAACGATGGCGCTCCACAAAAACCTAAAACTTCAGGTATTACACAACCAGCCGTTTTTGGGTTTATTCTAGAGGCGATTTATGATCACCATAAAGATAATGCTGAGGTCGTTTCATTTGTTAAGAGGGTGTACCCCAAGGTGGTCAAGTACCATAGGTTTTTATATGATTATAGAGACCCGTTTAAAGAGGGTTTATTCTTTATCTATCACCCATGGGAATCGGGTCGTGATAACTCTCCTATCTGGGATGAGTCTCTTAACCGGATTGTCATTGATAAAAATTTATTACCAGACTATCAGCGAAGAGATACAAGCATAGCAGATGCCTCAGAGAGACCTACTAGCTATCAATATGATAGATACGTTTATCTTCTTGAGCTAGGTAAAAAGTATAAATATGATGGTCCCGAGATAGCTGAGCACAGTCCTTTCCTAGTACAGGATTGTATGATGAACGCTATTCTAATCAAGTCAAATCAGGCATTAATAAAACTAGGCAATGAATTAGGATTAGATGTAAGTTACATTGAAGCTCAGAATCAGATAAGCCAGAATAATTTTGTCAGTCGGTTTTGGAACGAGGACTTAGGCACTTTTGTATCTTATGACTTAAGGGCAGGAAAGCAAATTGCGTTTAAAGAGATAGGAGGCTTTATCTCTTTATTCGCAAAACTGGCGAATGAAACTCAAGCAGATAGAATGATTTCTTATTTGCAAAAATTACATAATGATGGTTATTATTTGTGCCCAAGTTTTGATGTGAATAGTGAATTATTTGACTCTAAAAGATACTGGCGTGGTCCTATCTGGCCACACATGAACTCTATGATTTATCATGGCTTAAAATATTATAATCAAGAGGCTTTAGCAGAGATTGTTAAATCTGATACTGTTCAGCTTGTTGATCAATTTGGCTTTTACGAGTATTACGAATCTCAAAAGCACTTAGCTAAGGATCTATCAAAAGGTTATGGAGGAAATAACTTCTCTTGGACATCATCATCTATTATACACTTATTGTCACACTCATGAATCTACTCGATTACTCAGTCATAGCAATTTACTTAATGGGGTTCTTATTATTAGGACACTTTTTTAGAGGTTCTGAAAGCAAGGAAGACTATTTCTTAGGAGGCAGATCCTTTCACTGGTTTCCTTTATCACTGAGTACGGCAGCCACACAACTATCTGCGATTAGTTTTATATCAGCACCTGCATTTGTTGGATTAAAAGATGGAGGCGGAATGATGTGGTTGACTTATGAGTTTGCGGTTCCACTGGCCATGTTGTTTTTAATGGTATACTTAGTGCCGCCTATGTTTAAACTGGGAATAGTTAGTGTGTATGAGTACTTAGAAAACAGATATAGTGCCTCAACTAGGGTTTTGCTAAGTTTGGTTTTTCAGTTATCAAGAGGCTTTGCCACTAGTGTTATGATTTACACGGTTGCATTGATATTGAGTAATGTGATGAGTATTCCTATGTGGATGACGATACTTATCATTGGTGTGGTTACCTTGATATACTCTTATCAAGGAGGAATGAAGGCAGTAGTAATTGGTGACATGATTCAGATGATAATTCTCTTTGGTGGTATTATCATATGTTTATTCTATGGTTTGAAGTATTTAGGCGGATGGGATCAATTTACCTCGCTTGTTGATAGAGACAGATTAGTTGCTGTTGACTTTAGTTCTATGGGTTTTGCTAAGGGAGAAGAATTTGGATTTTGGCCAATGTTAATTGGGGGGTTCTTTCTTTATGCCTCTTATTATGGAACGGACCAAAGTCAGATTCAACGACTGTTTTCAGCTAAAGATTTATCCACGGTAAGAAAAGCATTATTATGCAATGGCCTTATGCGATTTCCTGTAACACTTACTTATTGCATTATGGGTTTGACCGTAGGCACAATGGTAGCAACTAATGCTGACTTTAGATCACTCATTCCTATAGATAAGCCAGATCTAATGATTCCGGTCTTTATTAAAGAGTACTTACCACACGGCATAATTGGTATTTTAATGATTGCGATATTATCTGCAGCGATGTCTTCTTTAAGCAGTACCATTAACAGCCTGAGTGCAGTTACAGTAGAAGATTTATTTAACAGAGATAAAAAGCTGAGTAACGATAAATATATGGCCTACTCAAAATACTCTGCATTGTTTTGGGGTATATTCTGTATTGTGTTTGCCTTCTTTACTGGAGATATAGCTAAAACAGTTATTGAGGCCATCAACAAAATTGGTTCAGTTTTCTATGGTCCAATCTTAGCAACGTTTATTTGTGCTATAGGCATTAAAAGAACTCACTTTATTGGTGCAAACATCGGCTTAATAACTGGTGTCTTATTTAATGTTTATTTATGGTTGTTCTGTCCTGAAGTCTTTTGGTTCTGGTGGAACGCAATAGGTGCTGCGGTGACTTTATTTGTTTCGGTATTGTCTAGTTATTTGATTAGGGTTGATCAGGAAGAAACAGAATCACATGGCTTTGATTGGGTATCCTGGAAAAACGCTGTGGTGTTGATCGTATTCTTTATTCTGATTGTACTATTGAGTATTTCGGTACCATCAATTATATAGTTTCTTTCTAGCCGTTTTGCCGGATCGATGAAACTCTATATCGTGCAAGAAGGCAAGTTTGTTTTTAAACTGCTCTTCAAAGTACATTCTTTGATCTTCTGCACTTGTCATCTTTTCGAGTTTTGACATCTGACTTGATGTATAAAGATCCAAGGAATATAATAGATCGAGTTCATAACCATCTTCGGAAGGAACCATGCTCACCCAGCTCATTTTTTTCTGACCATTCTGTTCGTGATAAATAGCGACATGATTTCGCTCACCGATACGACTCTTTTCTTTTAAAGCAATGTACTTTTTATCATAACTAAAGAAGGATATATCCAATTCTGCAAGTAACTCAAAGAAAAGCTCATGCTTAGAAATACCATTCTTATCATTTAAGGCACGAGCAGCAAATTCATTAACGAAAAAGGCTTGATTTGTTTTCTGACCAAACAGAAAATAGTCATTGTAACTGTTTAGCTCTTCTGAAATGAGTTGATTATAGAAGGTCTTAGTGGCGTCATCAAGTATATTTGAAACCAGATCGTTTCTATTATTAATGGAGGCTTCTAATGTTTTACTGAAATCACTTATCATGTCTTCCTTAGGGTTGACATAAGAGCTGTTATATACAACAAAAACTAAAGGAAGTATCTGACGAAGCATAAAACGTTAATGTGGCCTCACAAATATGTATAAATTTGTATGGACTTAAAACGGATCAATAAAGATGAAGCATATTAAAACCGAAATCAAAGGTGCCATTGCCAGAGTATATTTAAACAGACCGGAAGTACTGAATGCCTTAAATGGAGAAATGGTCAATGAGTTGTTTTTGTTTTTTAATGAGATCATGTCTAACCTGGATGTCAAGGTCATCATCGTTAGTGGAGAAGGACGAGCTTTTTGTGCGGGTGTAGATCTAAAAGCTACAACTGCAGAAGGTTTCCATAGCGCGTCCGTTTTTATGGAAACAGGCCTAAAACTAGCTGAGTTAATGCAAGCAATGCCGCAGGTGGTGATCGCACAAATTCATGGTTATTGTTTTACCGGGGCGCTCGAGTTTATGCTTTTCTTTGATTTGGTTTATTGTGATAGAGAAACACAATTTGGAGACACCCATAGTAAATGGTCCATTTTGCCTAGGTGGGGATTAACACAAAGACTATCTAGAAAAGTGGGCTTAGAGAAAGCAAAGGAATTAAGCTTTAGAGCCATGAGAGTGAAAGGACCAGAAGCCGAAAAAATTGGCTTAGTAAACCAAGCCTTTGAGGTAGACTTATTAGATGACGAAGTGAACCAGATCGCAAACGACATTCTTCAAAACAGCTTTGAGGCAATAGCTAAGATCAAACAACTATATAATGAAGGCTATCAAACAACGCTGAAAGAAGGCTTAAGAATCGAATATGAGATGGACCCCAAATTAAACAGTACAGAAGAGTATCTTTCTAAATTTAAGAAGTGATTTTCCTTCGTCTTTCTCAATAATTTTAATCAACTTTAGGATATAAGCCTACTCTGGCTATGAAGCCTTAGTCTATCAAATAATATTAATCTTTGATTTTATGGAATTGAATATAAATGGAAAAAAGCATCAAGTAAATGTGGAGCCCGAAATGCCATTACTTTGGGTTTTGCGAGATGAACTTCATATGACCGGAACGAAGTACGGATGTGGTGTTGCTCAGTGTGGATCTTGTTCGGTAATTGTTGATGGTGTTGTCATGCGATCATGTTCTTTACCTGTTGGTAGTTTAGAAGGTATGGAGGTCAAAACAATTGAGTCTTTAGACGCTGATGGAAATTTGAGTGCTATTCAAGAAGCTTGGATTAAACACCAAGTGCCACAATGCGGCTACTGTCAGTCAGGGATGATTATGGCGGCAACCCAATTGCTCAAGGATAATCCTAATCCTACTGATGAAGACATAGATAATACAATGATTAATATTTGTAGGTGTGGGACCTACAACAGAGTAAAAGCGGCTATTAAAACGGCGGCCCAAATGACTTCTGAAAACGCAATTTCTTCAACAGATAAATAATAAACCATGACGCAGGAAAAAAACAAAAGTAAAATGGGAAAGTGGACTAGACGAGGGTTTATTGGGATAGGAGGCTTAGCAGGCCTGGGCTTAGTGGTTGGAGTTGGAGGAAATGCATACTTAGGCAAAGCCATTAAAAAGTTTTCAGGCAGAGGCATGGGTGATGGCAACGCTTTAAATGCATGGATAAACATATCACCAGGTAACAAAATAACCTTAGCGGTTGCTAGGGCAGAAATGGGACAAGGTGCAATTTCTTCTGTGTGCCAGTTAATTGCCGAAGAACTAGAAGTGGCGTTTGAAGAGCTTAATGTGATTCATCCACAACCCGAAGCTCCTTATGCAAATATTTATATTGCCTCGCAAAGAAGAGTAAACCCGTTCAGGGGTTACAACATGATGGATAAAATCATGGCTTATATGCCTATCATTGGCACAGGAGGAAGTACGACTATTATCGATGCATGGGAAGGCATGAGATATGCTGGTGCTACTGCAAGAGAAATGTTGATAGCGGCCGCTGCCGATCAGTGGAGCGTGGATAGAACAAAATGTTATGCCGAAAATGGACATGTTATCAATAGAGATACAGGAGAAAAGCTGGACTATGGATCACTGTCTGAAAAGGCCATTGATTTTAAAACAGATAAACTACCAGAGTTAAAGCCTCAAAAAGATTTCAAAATAGTAGGTAAGCCTGTCCAAAGATTAGATATTCCTGAAAAAGTAAATGGCACAGCAAAGTTTGGCCTGGATGTTAAAGAGAAAGGCATGTTATATGCCTCAGTGAAACATGCTGAGCAAACAGGAAATAAAATAACGGGGATCACTAATGAGGCAGAAGTTGCTAAAATGCCAGGTGTAAAAAAGATCGTCTTAACGGAGTATGGAAAAGTATTAGTTATTGCTGATAACTCCTGGAGGGCCATTAATGCTTCAAGGGCTTTAGCTGTTACAGAAGAAGGTAATGGTAGTGATGACTTTTCTACAGAATATTACAATAAAGAGTTACTAAGAATAGTAGATGAAAAACCTATAGCAACACCCTTAAATAAAGGTAACGCACAAGGAATAATTGACAATGAAATATCCGAAGGGAAAAAGTTGATTGAAGCCACATATGAGGTTCCTTATTTAGCACATGCCTGTATGGAACCCATGAATGCTACCGTTAAAATCGTAGATGGAAAATGTGAGGCCTGGTTAGGACATCAGTCTACTTCCGTTGCGCACGGTATGCTAGAAGAAGCAACAGGAATTCCTAAAAAGGACATAACTATGAATATCACCTATTTAGGTGGTGGATTCGGCAGAAGAGGAGAGCCAGATTTTGTAAGACTAGCTGGTGCAGCAGCAAAAGCTATGCAAGGCACAATGGTCCAGACAGTTTTTACTAGAGAAGAAGACATGAAAAATGACATGTACAGACCTGGTGCAGTATGTCAGTTTAAAGGTGTAGTTGATGGCTCAGGAAACCTAGAAGCATTAAGTTCTAATGTGGCGATTCAGAGTGTAGACTTTGATGCCATGAACAGAATTCTTCCCGCCATGGCACCTTCACCATCTAAAGCAAAAACAACAGCTGAGGGCTTAGCTGACCAACCTTACGAAATTCAAAATCATAAAGTAAGTTTTGGTGATTTTAAAGCACCAGTACAAGTTGGTTTTTGGCGATCTGTTGGATATAGTCAAAATGGATTTTTTAATGAGTCCTTCATTGATGAGTGCGCTCACCAGGCAGGAGAAGACCCAATGAGGTTTAGAATGAACATGGTAAAAGATAAGCCTCGGTATGCAAAAGTTTTAGAAAAGTTGGCTCAGATATCAAACTGGGGTAAGCCAGCAGAAGGTCTTTATCAAGGGGTTGCACTCCAATTTTCCTTTGGCTCAATTGCTGCTGAAGTCGCTGAGATCAGAAAAATTGATAACAAAACATTTAAGATAGAAAACTACTATTGTGTCATAGACTGTGGGAGTACAGTAAACCCGGACACTATTGAAGCTCAAATGCAGAGTGGTATAATATTCGGTTTAACTGCTGCAGTATATGGTGAGATTTCCTGGTCAGGAGGAAAGGTTGACCAGAGTAACTTCCACGACTATCAAATGCTGAAATTAAAGCAAGCACCAAATATTTCTGTAGCTATCATGCAAAACGAGGAATTACCAGGTGGGGTAGGAGAGCCAGGTACGCCGCCTGCAGCGCCCGCCTTAACGAATGCGATTTTTGTAGCTACTGGAGAAAGAGTCAGAAAACTACCGCTTTCTAAAAGTGGATACACATTTGTTTGATAATCTATTTTGAAAACTATGATTAAACAGACCTTAAAAGCTATTGTGATTTCTCTGTTCTTAGTGATATCACTTGGCTGTTCAGATAACAAACAAGAAGCTGAATTTTATATTGAAGAAGGAGCAGGAATAGAGTTAGACGGAATCATGTCAGAGGCTTCTTGGGATAAAGTTGAGTGGAGAAACATAGACCAACTTTGGTTAGGAGATGAATATGATGCTTCTGATTTTCAAGGAAGATACAAATTGCTTTGGGATCAGAACCTACTTTATGTATTTGCTGAAATTGAAGATGACACCCTAGTTGATATTCATGCTGATGGATTGTTTCATTACTGGGATGATGATTGTCTGGAAGTCTTTATAGATGAGGACGCGAGTAAAGGTGATCATCAGTATAATTATAATGCTTTCGCTTATCACATTTCTATAGATGATAAAGTAGTAGATATTGGACCAGATAGCATTCCTCAATATTATGACCACCTAAAGCTTGAGCGACGCACAGATGGTACAACTAGTCAATGGGAACTTGCTATTCAGTTGTACGATGATGGCTATGACGATAAGTCAACTAATACACCCGTCACTTTAAAAAAGGGCAAGCAGATAGGTTTCGCAATAGCATATTGTGATAATGACCGAAGTCCGGAAAGGGAAAACTTTATTGGTTCCTCAGTTATTGAAGGTGAAGATAAAAACAGGGGCTGGATTGATGCAGGCATTTTCCAAACCGCAGAATTGAGATAGGAGAATACTTATATGACAGCTGCTTAGTCATAAAAGCTTAAGTATATGAAATCAACCCAGGAGAAACAAATTATCAAAGTGGTCGACAATGAAAGATCGACTCAAGATGATATTCTGGCAGTTGAAGAACCACTACAGATAAGTATTAGTGTACATGAGTCAGATCCTGTAATCTCAAGAAAGAATGTGGCTATTACTATGAGGACTCCTATTGATGATAAATTTCTGGCCCTTGGGTTTTTGTTTACAGAAGGCATTATCAAAACCAAGTCTCAAATCAGATTAACGCAGAAAAAAGAAAACAGTATCAATATTGTTCTCAATAATATTGAAAAGGGTAGTCTAAAAACCTTAGAGCGGAATTTTTATATCAGCAGTAGCTGTGGGATTTGTGGCAAGGCTAGTATTGAGTCTGTAAAAACGCATTTAAACGCTGTACAAAATGAAAGTAATCTTAAAGTGCCTCACCAACTCCTTTGCGAGCTACCTAATCGCTTAAGACAAAACCAATCTTTATTTAAGCTAACCGGTGGTATACATGGTGCAGCAATATTTGATAATGAAGGTAAAGTGATACTCTCTGCAGAAGATGTCGGAAGGCATAATGCTTTGGATAAGCTTATAGGTAAAGCCCTGGATAAAGAGATGCTTCCCCTTAAGGATTTTGTTTTACTACTTAGCGGAAGAGCAAGCTTTGAGCTCATTCAAAAGGCAGCAATCGCAGGCATTAAGATCATTGCAGCAGTAGGCGCTCCATCAAGCTTGGCAGTAGATCTGGCAAATGAACACAATATTACTCTCGTCGGCTTTTTAAGCGAGAAGAGATCCAATATTTACTCTGGAGAAGATAGAATCCTATTCAGCTAAAGCCTTAAACTTACCTTTTGATTTTCTAATCTTTACGGCCACAACTTTATACTCAGGACACATAGCTTCAGAATCATGGACATCAGAGGTTATGTTATTAACCATTATTTCTGGAAAATGAAAGGTGGTACTCAACACCCCTTCTCTAACCTCGTCAGTGATTCTGGCCATAACATCAACTTTACCACGCGCCGACTCCAAACAAACTAAATCTCCATCATTGATAAAATGTTTAGCAGCATCATTTGGATTTATCATTAAATAATCTGCTGTAAGAATATCAACATTAGGTGTTCTTCTTGTCATAGCACCACAGTTGTAATGCTCAAGCTCTCGATTTGTGGTTAGTATGTAAGGATAGTCTTGAGAGTGCTCAGTCAACTCTTTTGTTTCTTCAAATGGATTAAATTCAAAGTAGCCCTTACCTCGTTTAAACTCGTCTGAGTGAAGAATCTTTGTATCTTTTCCTTCTTTGTTTACTGGCCATTGTTTTCCATTCTTGCCTAATTCTTCCCATTTAATACCAGCAAAGAAAGGAACGATCTGAGATATTTCTTCAAGCATACCATCTGGTGTATAGTCTGCTTGCTCATAGCCCATACGATTCATCATATCGATGATAATCTGACCATCAACTTTGGTCCCTTTTATTGGCTCCACGACTTGTCTAACGGCTTGAACCCTTCTCTCACCATTTGTAAAGGTTCCACTTTTTTCTAAGAAGCTAGCTCCAGGTAAAACAACATCTGCATACTTTGCTGTCTCTGTCATAAATAGTTCTTGTACAACCACAAAATCAGTAGCCTCTAAAGCGCGGATGACTTTTTGTGTATTAGGGTCTGTTTGAACAACGTCTTCGCCTATTATCCAAATGGACTTTAATTTACCCTGTAGTGCCGCATCAAACATTTCAGGAATTTTATAGCCTATTTCTTTTGGTACAGATACACCATAAAACGCTGAATACTTTTGATTTACTTGATCATTGGTTACATCTAAGTAGCCAGCACCTTGGTGAGGCTGTACACCCATGTCGGCACTTCCCTGAACATTATTTTGACCCCTTAGAGGATTAACGCCCACACCTTTCCTTCCAATGTTTCCAGTCATGAGTGCTAAGTCTGCAATCTGCATTACTGTAAAAGTTCCTTGTGAGTGTTCAGTGACACCTAATCCATGAAATGACATAGCATTGGGCGCCGTTGCATAAGCAATCGCAGCTCGTCTAACTAGATCTTTATCCACGCCTGCCACTTCAGCCATTTGATCTAGATCAATAGAAAGTAGCTCTTTTTTGAAATCTTCAAAACCTTCTGTCCGCGTGTCAATAAATTCATTATCTACAAGACCTTCACTAACGATATAATACATCATCATATTTAGGACAGCCACATTGGTTCCTGGTCTTAATGGAATATGATAAGTTGCATAGCTAGCCAACTCTGTTCTTCGAGGATCTAATACTATTGAAACATTATTTGACTTCATGGCAAACTGCTTCAGTCTTGCACCGGTTACGGGATGTGCGTCTGTTGGATTGGCACCAATAACCATGATACAGTTAGTGTGTTTCAAATCTTCAATAGAGTTTGTAGCAGCACCTGTTCCAAAAGTTCTTTGCATTCCTAGAGCAGTAGGAGAGTGACAGACTCTGGCACAGCCATCAATGTTATTAGTTCCTATTACCGCACGAATAAATTTTTGCATTAAATAGTTTTCTTCATTCGTGCACCTTGAAGAAGAAATACCTGCTATGTAATCTGGTCCAAACTCTTCTTTATATTGACGCAGTTTTGATTCAATTAAATCATAGGCTTCTTCCCAGCTCGCCTCTACAAATTCACCATCTTTTTTAATTAATGGAGATCTTAGACGCTCTGGATGATTATAAAATTTAAAAGCATAACGACCTTTTAAACAGGTATGCCCTTCATTGACTTCTGCATCATAGGGTGCCTTTATGCTTACGACTTTTCCACTAACTGTAGAAACTTCTAGATTACAACCAACGCCACAATAGGTGCAAATGGTACGAGTGGTATCTGTTGCACCAATAGCTTTAGACTGGTATATATCAGAAATAGCAGAGGTAGGACAAGCTTGTACACAAGCACCACAACTTACACAATCTGATTCGAAGAAACTTTGATCAGCACCTTTAACAATTTTGGCATCAAAACCTCTTCCTGCCATTGAAAGAACAAACTGACCTTGCACCTCATCACATGCTCTTACACAACGGTAACAATTGATACATTTAGACATGTCAGAAGTTAAGTATGGATGACTCAAATCTTTTTCACGATCTAAGTGTGTTTCACCTTCTGGATATCTTACCTCTCTTATGCCGACTTGTCCGGCAACGGTTTGTAGTTCGCAATTGCCGTTTACTTCACAGGTCAAACAGTCTAGTGGATGATCTGTAAGCACAAGCTCAATGATATTTTTCCTAAGCTTTTGAATAGAAGGCGTATCTGTGTATATATACTGCCCTTCAGAAATAGGTGTATGACAAGAGGCTAGTGTTTTTGTCTTTCCTCCTTGCTCAAGAGCCACTTCAACACTGCAAACTCTGCAAGCACCAAAAGGATCTAGATTTGGTGCGTCACACAATGTTGGGACAGAATTTTCACCCATATACCTTTTAATAAAGGACAACATGGTTTCACCAGAATTGATAACATAAGGTTTGTTATTGATATATGCAATCTTCATAATAATCAGTTCTTAGTTGAAGTAAGTTTTTAATTCTTCATTAAAATATTGTAGTGTGTTCCTTATTGGCAAAGGAATGCCTCCCCCGTGAGCACACAAAGAGCCCTCTTCTAATGTTGTCAATAGATCATCTAAAAGGTTCTTGTCTATTTTGTATTCTTCTTCAATAGCTTTTTGCATTAACTCGTGTCCCCGCTTGGTGCCTAGGCGACAAGGGAAACACTTGCCACAGCTTTCGTAGCTAGCAAACTCAAACAAATGCTCCATGAATTTTATCATTGGAAAATCTTCTGGTACGCATACTACAGAAGCGTGCCCAAGTAAGAAACCGTTTTGGGCAAAAGATTCAAAATCAACTGTCAATTGATCAATAGCCGTTACTGGCACTAAGCCCCCAAGTGGTCCACCTATTTGCATCGCCTTTACAGGACGTTTAAAACCACCACCCAGTTCATTAACTACAGTTGCAAGTGGTGTACCCATTTCCACTTCGTACATTCCTGGTTTATTGAATAAACTATCTAGACATACCAACTTGGTACCTGAAGACCTTTCGGTTCCTATATCTTTCCAGGCTTGACAACAATTATTTAGTATGTAGTGCACAGCAGCTAAAGTTTCTACGTTGTTTACAACTGTTGGTTTATTAAACAAACCTCTTTGAGCCGGGTATGGAGGTCTTACCCTCACCTCCGGTCTTTGACCTTCAATAGAGTTGATTAGTGCAGTTTCTTCTCCACAAATGTAAGAGCCTTGGGCTTGTATGATTTTAAATTCAAAATCAAAGCCTGAACCACAAATATCTTTGCCAAGTAATCCTTTTGCTTTGAGCGTATCAATGGCGTTTTGAACGACTTCTATGGACTCTGGGTATTCAGCTCTTATGTATAGAATGCCATGATTAGATCCAACAATAAATGCTGAAACCATCATTCCAAATAAAACAGAATATGGACGCTCCTCCAAAAGATATCTATCTGAGTAAGCCCCAGGGTCTCCTTCATCAGCATTGCATATGATAAACTTGACATCGCCAGGCTCATTTTTACAGAACTCAAGCTTAAGGCCCATAGGAAATCCAGCACCACCTCTTCCACGTAAATTAGAAAGCTTTATTTCAGACAAAGCGGTATCTCTTCCTCTTTGGAGTGTGTCTTTAAAAACTTGAAAATAGTCATCAACATCACTCATTTCTGCAGTCAATATTTGTGCACCGGAGGCAGCTACATTGTACTTGTCATTATTGCTTCCTTGATTGTCAATGATAGCATTTAAATCATTAGCATTGTCTCCCGAATAGTTTTTACCATTATAGTTAAAGGCGCTATTTTCATGGCACCTTCCTAAACAGGTCATATGACCGATTTCGTCCGGACTAAACTTAGTCTTAAGATTCTCGATTAAAGAGTCCTGCGTGCCAGCACAAAGACAAGCGGTGCCATTGCAGACATATACTTTTTTTCCTTTGTTTTCTGGCTTAAGAAAGTCATAGAAACTGGCAGTGCCAAAGGTGTTGGCTTTACCAATCAAAAACTCTTCAGCAAGAGCGTCTAACTCTTCCTGGCTTGGCGCACCTTGATCCTGAGCCAATTTTCCCATTTCATCAAAAAGATTGTATTTCAATCCTTTGCGAAACGACAGATCACTTAAATTTTTAGACATACTTCACTTTAGTTTCAAAGTTTATTCCAAACAGGCAGATAGCCAGCTTAATAAAGTTAAATAATTTTATTGTTCCAGATTAATGCATTTAGCAAATAAAATAAGCCTAAAATAGGCTTTGGCAAAACAAAAGCTTTATCCCTGAAGGTTACTTTTTCCGAGAATGAGCTATTTATGAAGCTCTGGTACCAAGATACCCACAGCAGCACCCACTAAGTAGCCTACTAAAACATCGGTAGGAAAATGTTTACCTCCCTTAACTCTTAAGTAGGCTGTTATCACCGGTATGGTGGCTGCAGTAGCCCAATAAACACTATTGTATTTTCCATTGGGGTTCATGTCTGTCCAGACTTTTGCAGTAAAAAAGCTTGTCGCCGCAACGTGGGACGTATGACCCGAGAAAAATGACTTTCTGGCATCACGTTTCATTTTTTCTTTGTTACCCACGCTTCTGTTGTAAACAAAAGGCCTTGTTCTTCTTGCCAAAACTTTACTTAGCTCATTGATACCGAAGGTGACCATACTTGTCTCGAGATACATAATGGATACGGTGCCAAATTCGTTTCTCGAACTACTATCTGCTAAGAGCCCTAAAGGAAGAACCGGTGAGAGTCTCAAAAAGTAATCACTAATCTTTCTGGATTTATGACTGAAGCTTTTTGTTGCGACCCGCTCTAATGGATTTATATTGTATGGATCTAGGGCCTCTATTTGCTCTGGTGTTAATGGGTCAATTTTTTTATTGATAGGAATGGAGATTCCTAAGCCGATTGCACCACCATATAGTAGAGGTGCATCCACACCACCAGATAAGTTATAGGTATTTTGACCAATACAAGGGAGAGCTATAATGAGTATAACTAGAAGTAAAGTAGACTTTATATGATTATAAATCATTACTCTTTTACTGATAAATAAATTATTACATATTATTAATTACAATAATAGAGCCTAAAACAAAACAGGTGGAGCATTTTTGTACTCCACCTGTAATATTTAAAATAGTCCCTTAATTCTATATTGTTATTCTTTTAGTGCCATAGCAAAACAAATAGGTATTGCAGCCATAGTAATAAAGTAATAATCATCTCCTAGCAAATCTGTGCCTGGCATCAAATTACTGACAATAACACTGATTAGAATCGGCACCAAACCAATTACCGCACCCCAGAACATCATATTTATTTTACCGTCATTTTCAGCATTGGATCTGAAGTTTCTAAACAAGATAAGCAGAGCCCAGCCAAAGAAGCCTACGATAAATAATAGCATTGCAAACTGAATGAAGGTATTTAAACCGCTTGATGCATCTGTTTGTAATAAGGTAATTGTTATGAAGAACAAACACAAGAATATAGCTGGCCAGTAAATGATCTTCTTAGCATTTGGAGAATCAGCGAAAGCACTTTTCTTTGGGTAGTGTAGAAGAAAGTCTACTAAAAAAGCAAAGGCAAGCAGCACAAAGCAAAACCGTAGAGTATCTACAAGATCATCCAATAACCCGTTAGATATTTCTGGGCCGCCTAAGAAAGTCCCTGCGAAGCCTAAGGCGAACATAGCAAACAAATAGGATGCCCAAGACTCTTTTGATCTAAAAGCCCATAAGCCCATAAATAGGAATATAAGTCCTATGGTCCAGCCAACACGAGCGAGCATACTGTCACTTCTTTTTTGAGCGGCAAAAGTAATATCGTATGTAACTTCTTCCCCGCCTCTATCTACAACATAGCTGCGAGTTTCTCCTGCTTTTACTCTTGGCACATTGGTCCACGCCTTTCCATCTCTCACATCCAAGCCGTTTATAGTTTTAATTTGATCTCCAACCTCCATACCAGCTTGCGCCGCAGGAGAGTTTGGTTCGACTTTTACCACTCCAAAATCTCTAGAAGAATAACCGTCATAGGTGTAGTTTTTAATATCGAGGTATCCGAATATACCAAGTAAGAGAAATAGAGTAGCTAATGCATAGATAAGGTTTCTATGCATAGATTTTACTGATGGCATAATAGTTGAATTTAGTTAGTTAATCGTTTTGAATAGTATTAAAATACAAAACTTTAATCGCTTGGTTTATATAAATTTTGTAAATGTTTATTACGGCAAAACATAATTAAACACACTCCTTTTGTTGTAGAGCATATGTTCTTTGTGTTCTACTTAAGTCAAAACTTAATTTTTCTCTGAATATAGTATGTGTATCAGTATCAACTATGATAAACATCATCAATCTACACGCGGTAAAATTTTAACTTTGGCTAATAAATTAATAGTGAAACAATGAGAACACCAGCTATCGCTTTCTTTAAGAAAGCCTTTTGCCATATTCTTATGGTCTGCCTTTCGACGGTTATATTAACTGCTCAGGATGAAGAAGCCAACATTTCGAATGATCTAAGTATCCATGGTGATATGCGATTTAGAGTAGAACAAGATTGGGATTCGAGATTTTTCAATGGTGATTATCGTGAAGACCGGTTTAGGTTGAGACATCGATTTAGAGTAGGTCTTAAGTATCAACTAAATAAAGAGTTTAGCATGGGAGCCAGCATAAGATCTGGTGTAGATGAGAGTATACAATCACCACATAATAACCTTGGTCATAAAGAGCTGACAGGCTACCCAGTAAACATCTATAGAGTTTATCTAAAAGGTGAACACAATCAGTTTTGGTGGTGGGCCGGAAAAAATGATTTTCCTTTTTGGAAGCAAAACGAATTGTTTTGGGATGATGATGTCATGCCAGAAGGTGTATCCGCAGGAATAACCATTCAAGAAAAAGGATTTACGCTTAAGCCAAGAGCAGCATACTTTATAACTAATACAGGACAAGGTGATTTTGACCCAAGAGACCCAACAAACGGAGCCATAGATGGACATATGCTAGCAGCCCAACTTGAGTTAGGGTATAAAACCGATAAATTTAAGACTACTGGTGCAGTAGGCTGTTACGCACTCAGGGATATTAACAATGTGCCGACTACTGATTTCTTTTATAATGGTCCTAGGTTCAAATTGGATTATAGCTTTGTTGTTTCAGGGGTGAAATTTGAATTGAACACAAAAACACCGATCACATTGGGAGTGGACCATTTTATGAATTTGGAAAATTATGATAGCCTTCCTGATTCATTGTTAAATCCGGTTTATAAAGATCAGAAAACAGGACTTGTTTTGAGTGCGCAAATTGGAAAGCTTAAAGAACAAGGTGATTGGTTAGTTGGCTATTATTATGTTCATAAAGAAGAGTTATCAGTAGTAAGCTATTATACTGAAGATGACTGGGCAAGGTTTGGGAACATCAATAGAAATAGAAACACTAATTATTCTGGTCATGAAATAAGATTCGCATACTGCTTTAAACCAAACTTTAATGTTGTTGCCAGAGCGTACTTTGTAGAAGGCTTAGTGACTCCAAGTGTTGCTACAGAGTCTGGAAACAGGATTAGAATAGACTTTAATATGAAGTTTGATAAACAGATATAGGGAACAGATTTACATAAATCATTCACTTATGTCTTGAAGGCTATCTTAATAATATCTAAACATCTTGTTTGTGTTCAGTAAAAATTAAGGATTTTCATTACTTTCAGGCTCTTATAAATTAAAGTTATGCGCAACATTTTATTAGTAGCCTTATTATTCATTGGAGTATCGGCTTTTGGCCAAGAGTGGGCACCTTCCATTTCTTTACCAGATGAGGCTCCTCGAAGACACCACCCAGTTACATTTACATTAAATGGATATGGATACCTTGGGACAGGTAGCTCTGCTAATAATCTCTCTTTAGA
>Ga0213858_10000435_pt1 | contig 20068 bp, 22 predicted proteins | sample PICome_FD_160122 | JGI IMG/M metagenome (GOLD analysis project Ga0213858, IMG submission 160122) | Coastal seawater microbial communities near Pivers Island, North Carolina, United States - PICO245 | ecosystem: Environmental > Aquatic > Marine > Coastal | place: USA: North Carolina | collected... | reverse complement strand
AATTTACCTTCAAAGGCATAGTCAATTGCTTTCTCAACATCATAGTAGAGTGCAAAGTCAATGTCCTCTTCCATTAGTGCAGACACCATTTTAAAATTATATATCAAAAAGTGGATTTAAACAACTGTTTGGTCTCGTAAAACCAAAGATAATCTAAAGTAGATTCGTTCAAAGTTTTGAGTGCTTCATCTGCCGTATCAACCAGAGGTTGACCAGCAAGATTAAAACTGGTGTTCAATAGAATACCATGACCTGTCACCTTTTTATACTCCTTAAGGATATCATACATGTGACCAGATGCAACTGTCTGAACTCTACATGTTCCATCCACATGAGTTACACCAGGAATTATATCAGACTTCACAGGGAACGAAACCGTCATGAATCTACTGGGACATGCATTCTCAAAGTATAGGTGAGCATCCTCTTCCAAAACCATAGCAGCAAATGGTCTATACCATTCTCTCTTCTTTATTGTATTCACAATCTCTCTGGCATCTGGATTCAATGCATTGAACAGTATGGATCGATTACCTAATGCCCTCTCACCCGCCTCTGCCTGCCCGTAGAAGACCGCTACAGACTTGTTTTGGCATAGTAGATCCACCACATGTTTAGTATCTGCCATAACACCCCTATATGCAGACACATCCTGAGCAACTCCATGATAAGAAGTAGTCTCCATCGGCTGTATTGTAAAATCTTTTGTTAGTGTTCTGTACATATACATGGCAGCACCAATTGAGATGCCTCCATCATTACAAAGAGGTTCAAAAAAGAATTCAACATCTGGAAATTCTTGCATCAGATGATAGTTAGTAACTATGTTCATGGCATATCCACCACTTAAGCAAACTCTTTTTATTCCTGTTGCTTCTACATGCGTCCTAACAATGTCAATGGTCATCTCCATACACTGCTTTTGAACTTCGTAGCAATAATCAGCATACTTTTGATAGTTATCTTTCGTAATGTCAAGATAATATCTCTCCCTCATATTTTTTAAAACATGTAAGAATTGATCATTGTCTTTGAAGTATTCTTCTATATTATTGAGAGTATCAAATCCCTTCAAATCCATTCCTGGAATAGGTCTTCCATATGAAGATAGTCCCATTGCCTTACCGCAATCTTGAAGAGTTTGTCCCATTGCCAGAGCAGCAGTGTTGTATATGTTACCAATGTTACCCCACCCAGAAGATACATCACGGATTTGATATAAGCATCCATTAGAAGTCTTTTTTATTTCCCTACTCTCAAAATCACCATCAGACCAATATCCTTTATATAACTTTTTAAAAAAATATGGATATCTTGCATGATAAACAGACTCACACTCTAATGTATTATGATGTTTGGTACTAAAAAAAGCACCCGCTGCATCAATAACAACAACTAATGATTCTTCAAAACCACTATCGTAGAATGCATTGGACGCATGAAATAAATGATGTTCATTTACAGGAGCAAAGAACTTCACTTGAGGTGAAAAAGATCTCAGAATATCACGCAACTTATTTTGCTCACTCTCTTCTAGAGTAGTAATTAGCATGATGTAATCAACATCACTAAGAAGATTAGCATCAATCAGGGTTTGAAGTATTCCATAATAACCACTAGCATGTTTTACTCCTGTGTATCTCTCTTCTTTTAAATACCTCTCAACCTTCCCATCAACAACAAAGGTTGCAGAAGAGTCATGACCACCACCGAATATGCTTAGAACTCGCATAATAAATATCTATTATTGAATCTTTGTAATGGAAGTTAGGAATAAGTTATTTGAATTATATCAGAACCTAACTCCAGTTGCTCTCCCTAATTGGTTGAGTCCTGTTATAGAAGACAAGAACTCCTGTATAAAATCTTATGTGTGGAGAACAGAGACTCTACGCAGAGTAAGACTTTGCGAACTCCATATTCGTGGCAAGTTCATTGCAGAATCTCTTGTTATATATCCAGACTTCCAATACAATGCTCCCGTCTTTGGGACAGAGTACGTAAAATGTGGTAACGTAAAATATTTTGGTACGATTGACTTCCATCCACTAGAAGGAAGCAAAGAATATTCAGACAAATATATTCAAAAGTATCTTGGAGATCAAGAGGATAGAGTAAAAGATAAGTCAAAAATCTATGATCTAGATACATACTTCTCCAAAAAACTCTGGATCAAAACTGATCGTCAGGATTTTTATGGTGAGTACATTGATAAGTTAGATCTATATCTTAGAAGATATCAAGAATGCACAAAAAAATGTGAGCGGTCTCCCGCCCACATCTTTCAAAAGGGTTATGATCATCATCTTTCATATACAGATCCTGCATATGGTATCATAAAATCATACTATACAAAGCAATTTGCTAGACAGTATATTGATGGTTTTTTATTTGACCTTGCTCAGTGACCAGGAAGGTATCGAGCTACCTTCAACCATTCAACAGTATCCCTAGCACCCCCAATAAGTTCCTCATTAATCTCAACCCTAGGGAAGGTCGAGTCCATACCAAATTTTTTATAAAACTCAGCCTTGGTAAAATCTTCACCAAGTGTAAGTTTAGTGTACTCTAAATTCAGTTCCTTTAAAAGTCTATCCACATACATGCAGTAAGAGCAGTTCTCTTTAGAGAATACAATAATCTCCTCAGTCTGCTCTACTTCATGACTTTTATGGACACCATCGTCCTCAAATTTTTTAGGCATAGTTCTAATATTAGATAGTGAAGATTACCCAACCCTGAGTAGAGTCGGAATATATTAACTCGAATGATGCGCCTTGAGTGGAAACTACCATATCCGCAGCATCACCCATTATTGTACTACCATTCCTACCAACTGTCAAATTATTAGCGGCAAATGAATTTCTGACATCAGAAATCCTAATTCTATCTCCCTGTTGTGGAGACGCTGGCAGAGTAAGAGTCCATGTACCACCAGAAGTATCTGCCCAGACAGTTGTCCACGCATCAATTGTGGTGTTATTACTTAGACTTATATATGTAGTATCTACACCTTGAATAGGAATCCATCTAGTAAGTGAAGAGTTCCATACTTCAAGGTTACCTGTAGAATCATTTCCTCTAAGTTGAGGAGTAGTAACTGTACCAACACCAATCTGACCCTTAACAATCAGATCACCATTCGCTGCAACATTACCACCTGCCAATACTGCAGTAGTTGCAGCACCAATTACAACCTGAGTTTGAGTGGCTCCAGCGCCCACACGACCAATAGTTGCAATGCCACTAGTACCATTACTGGTATCAATGTTATTAGCAATAATCGTATCCGCACAATAAACATATCTCCACTTCTTAGAGTCTTGACCTAAGTCAAATGTATTAGTTGTGCCAGGAGTGACGTTAGAGTTGACGTTAGCATCAAGAACAACTGCATTCTCAGTACCAACACCAGTGTTAACTGTACCACCCTGGAATGTTACTGTACCAACAAAGGTAGCAACACCAGCAACATTAGCATTACCTTGTACCGTCAGATTATCTGTAACATTGACTCCTGCAAGTTCGGTATTACCAATTACTTTAAGAGAATTGGATCCAGGACTTGTGATACCAATAGATACTGTACTCTTTGCATATACATTCTCAGATTGCATCGTGCCCGCAACACCGATGTCTCCAGAGAATGTAGTAAAGTTCTCATAGTATCCAGAGAGAACAAAGTTAACAAGATTCTGATCTTCAGAATCAGATTTAATATAGATAACATCACCACCAGCGGCTCTAATGTCTGTTCTAGCGTGAGTAGTGTCTCTAGCAACAGTGTAGTTGTACTCAAGATAATCTGTTGATGTTGTTCCAAGACCAACTCTTACCTTAGTATCAAAGGATCCTCTATTGCAAACAAACAGATTACCCCTGAACTGCTTATAACTTGTAGGAATCGTAAAGAGCAATGTGCTGCTCTTCATGGACTCAGATACACCCTGAGCAAGGAATCCACCTTCTTCTCTATTCTCAGTCTCTGCTGCAAGCAGTGTGAATGTTACATCAGTATGATTAGCACGTACAACAACACTCTCACCATTACCAAAGTAAATACTATCAGTCTCGTAATATCCTCCCCTTGGAATTACTCTGTTAAATACAACGTAACCCTTTGTAGTGTCAAAGTCTGACACAGTTCCTGTAGAGAGACCAACCCGAATTTTAATTTCGGATGCACTACGATTAGTGATATATACCTTTCCTTCTACCAACTGACCAGTGGGTGCGGTATAAAGAACCTCGTTCGTATTCAGTGCAGTTGGCTTGATAGTTGCTAGAGATCCAAAAGCCATCGGATATATCCTGAAAATTGTTGCAGTAATATTATTTATTTGATATAATATTGGACAAAAAGATATGATAATTCTAACTGGTGCCAAAGGATTCATTGGCAAGTGCTTTGCAGATAGACTTGACGATGAAGTAATTCTTGTGGACCAAGAAGATGCTTGGAGACTTTTTACCGACTTTGATGATTGGGATAGGGTCAATCTAATCATACATCAAGGTGCAATCTCTTCTACAACAGAGAGGGATCTGCAGAAGTTGTGGCACTATAACGTAGCATTCTCGTGTGCCCTACTCAACAAAGCAATAGAATATCAGATTCCAATTAAGTATGCATCGTCTGCATCTGTGTATGGTAATCAGAGTATTCATCAAAAAGCAAAGACATATAATCCACTGAATCAATACGCAATCTCTAAGTTGCAAGTGGATTACACTGTCTTAGATAATATTGATAAGTTCTCCCTTGTCCAAGGGTTTAGATACTTCAACGTCTATGGAGATGGAGAGGATCATAAGGGCAATCAGGCAAGTCCCGTAAGTAAGTTTACAAAAGAGATTAGAGAGACTGGTGAACTCAATCTATTCCAGGGATCTGATAAGTTCCTAAGAGACTTTGTATGTGTTGATGATGTTGTGAGTATTGTCATGAACAACACTGCAGGTAGTGGTATCTATGATATTGGTACTGGTTCACCAGTATCATTCCAGCACGTTGCAGAATTAGTTGCAAAAAAAGAGGGCGGTAAAATCAATACCATCCCCTTCCCAGATCATTTAAAAGGCAAATACCAAACCTACACCTGTGCTGACATGAAGTGGGTTGGTAATTATAAATTCAAGAGTATTGAAGACTATCTTCAGTTACAAAGTTAACGAACGCAGTCGCGATATACTTTGAACCAGAGATTGGCATGTTACCTCCGTGAGGATACATATAGTTACACGGGAACATTAGAACCTTTCCCTTCTCTGGTTTTATTTTTTTATTGAAGGTCGGGAACTCAGTTTCTCCACCTTCTTTTACATCGTTTAGATATAAAATTATTGCAAATAATCTAGTTACTGTTCCTCCCGCATGTTGATCAACATGCGTTTTAAAAAATCCATTACCAGCATTGTAGACTCTTATAGAGTAATCCCTAAAACATATACACTGGTTAGGAGCTTCTTTGACTATACTAAGATAATTATCATAACAAATATTGCAAATCTTTGACATCAACTGAGCAACAGGAGACTCAAAAGGAACTATTGATTGTGTTGCTACTTTATATTGAGTCTGTATCTCTTGATCATCACTATTATCACTTACCCTACCATCTTGCTGTAAGTGTTCATTTTCTTCAAACCACTGAACCATAATCTCACACCACTCATTAGATATGAGATTTGGAAATTCTAATATCAGATCTTCAAATCTTTCAGTCACCTTTTATAACTCTATAACTATCAGAATCAAAGTGTTGGGTTGAGAATTCAAACAGTTCAGTATCGTTCAGTGCAACCATTTGATGTCTCATCCCAACAGGAATATGAAACTTTTCTCCAGGTGTAAGGACAATTAAATCTGCCGTTGATAAATCATCCTCATATCCATAGTACAAAGAGATGAGACCACTCTGTAAGTAGAAGGTCTCATCTTTTATTTTGTGGTAATGCCATGAACATCTCTTACCCTTCTCAAGAAACAAGAGTTTACCACAATACATTTCATTATTAACGATCCACTTCTCATATCCCCAACCCTTGGGAACATATTTAATTGAAGAAGTCATTAGAATTTACCGCCTTATCATCTATGTAGTAGTCTGCTGAAGGTTTACCCATGATAAGTTCATGATACTTACAATTCCAAATCCTTAGTTGAAGTTCTGTTAACTCTCTCCAACGAGCATTAGCTTGAGTTGCATCATCATGATAAGTTCCCATACCTCTAGCAGTGAAGTATTTAATGTAGTGCCCCTCATCATACAACTTATTAATCTTCTCAATATTCTCCCTTATAGGAGTGCTTGCTTCATACTTACAAGTCTTACATGTGCCATTCTTAGCAGCAATAACACCATCAATATCAATACAATACGTCTTCATTCCAGGCAGTAATGCTCTCATAATCCTGCTACGTCTTCCTCTTTTAAAGTATAGCACCCATAATGTTGAACTGCAATAGCAGATGCTTTGTTTGCAATACTAATTGCTGCTGTAATGTCACCGTAAGTTAAGAACGCATATGCTAGTGCTGCTAAAAATGTATCTCCCGCACCAACAACATCAAACACACTCACACGCTCTGGTGCGTAGATATTCTCCATATACTTAGCACCCTGATCACCCATGGTAATAATAAGATTCTCTGGGTTGGGAGCAACAGTCAGGTTATTATATTCCCTTAAATTAATTTTAAAAAATACGTTTGGATAACTAAACAGTTCAGTCTTCTTAGTATCAATAAAAACTGGTCCTGGGAAGTTCTGGCAAAAAACTTCCAAATCATTCTTAGTTAAATATCCTTTATCATAATCAGATATAACCACAGCATCATACTGCATGTGAATGAATGCAGCCTTGATTTCAGATACTCTCAGAGGATCAATCTCAGACTCCTCATCAATACGTATAAGTTGTTGATTACTACCACGATCAACTATCCTACGCTTTATAATTGGTTTCTTATTGGTAATATGATTTACAAAGATACCAAAAGACTCTAGGTTTGCCTTGACATTAGCAGACATCCCTTTACGAGTCTCAGTTCTGTCATACTTGAGAACTGGTACAGGAGCTTCTGGACTAATACGTTCTACATCACCGTAGACGTATTCATCATCACAAGTCTCTCCTATCAATAATACGTTCAATTGTTTTTGTGGTTGCATAATCACCAATTCTACTAAAGAATACTAATTCAGCAGCGTAGATTGATCCAATGACAGACTTACCTTTCCAATCAGATCCTACAACCATTACATCTGGTTGAATAAAGTTAATTAACACTTCTAATTCCAAATCAGAATCAAAAAAATGTACTTTATCTACTGCTTTTAAATTTTCTAAAAAGAACTTTCTCTCTTCTTGATTATATATTGGTCTAGAAGGTCCCTTCTTTTCAGACACTCTCCTATCAGTATCTATACCAACATAAACTCTATCACCTAGAGACTTTGCAAAATTTAAAAGTTCTAAATGACCCCTATGTAGAAGATCAAAAGTACCGTTTACAAAAACTTTTCTCACGGTCGATAATCCAGATAAACATTGCCAGATATTGTTGATCCCTCAGCACCATGACATACCATGTGCATAAGGAATGATGGGAATATTATAATAGATCCTGCATCAAGATTTGGTTTATAATCCAAAAGAAAATCAGGAATTCCTCCACCACTAATTTGATTTTGAATGTCCTTCATAGAGGGATTAAAGAACATTGTCTTTGACTTAGGTACAGTCTCATAAATGATAAAACTCCACTGAGAATGTGGATGTATGTGAGGATCTTGATAATCAGTTTTGGTATAAACATTCCTCCATATACCATCAATCCTAGCATTCTCATAAGAGCATGGTATTTGATTAATGTTCCTTGAGACAACTTCATTTAGATGTTGCCAAGTTTCATCTGATATTTTATGATTTGTACCAAAACTAGTCTTGACATCACTATCCCATGTTGATGTATAGTTATCAGATTCAATATGGATCTTACTAAGATCCACAGTATCTTCAAAAATAGGAATTGCAAATAAATCTTTTCTCATTTCCTAGCAGGTAAAGGAATCTTCCTCATTGTCTTGTAAACTAACGTAGCCCTAAGTCCACGATACTTATCGCCATTTGGTGGTGATCCTCGATGGGGTATATTACCTTTGAAGAAACAAACTCTCCCAGGTTTTGGTAAAACTTCTACAGTATCTCCATCCAACTCAATTATAGTTGGACCACCCCATTCATCATCCCACTGCCTGTTAACATAGTAAATCCAACTGAGACCATTGTCACAGGTACAATCTTGATGAATAACAGTGTCATGAATCCACTGCTGTCCGTTTATAAGAACCTCACCTAACTCCAACTCAAACGGAATTGTTCCAGTCACCGCATTGTAAACCATACCAAAGGAAGGATCTTCTGCGTTAGGAGACTTTGGTGGATAAATTGACTGTTTAAATGCTGGTGCCTCTGACCAATCAAGGTCAGCACCAACATCCCTGCCATCAGTTGCATAGTTACTGGTATGCCCATATACCCATGCATATGCATTGTTACCCAAAACAAGTTCATGCATATGATGGGTGAACCACCAAGGAAATAGATTGTCGATTACATACACTTCATCCTCAGCAAGATCATACTGAGAGAAGTCTAGTACTTCCCTAGAACAATCTATATGAATCATTGATTAGCAACCTCAATCAGTACAGCATACTCTGGGAGATAAAGATACTGAATTGCAGAGTTAGCAAGAGTACGAAGAGCATCGTCAAGTGTCTCTACAAGAGGTTCTCCACCAAGATTGAATGAAGTATTGAAGATGATAGGACATCCAGTCTGCTTATGAAACTCTTCAATCAATCCATGATAATGCCTGTTGACTTCTTCAGTAACCGTCTGAATTCTACAAGTACCATCAACATGAATGATAGCAGGAATCTTCTCTTCAATTCCTTCCTGACACTTAACTGCATACATCATGAATGGAGTATCATCCATACCACGAAGATCAAACCACTCATGAACATGTTCCTTCAGGATAGATCCTGCAAAAGGTCGGAAGTATTCACGATGCTTTACTTCATTAACATGATCCTTACCATTAGGATCACGAGGATCATAAAGAATAGAGCGATTACCAAGGGCACGAGGTCCTGCTTCAGATCTACCCTGATACATTGCAACAATATTCTTATCTTTAATAAGATTCACAACGTCTTCATAGTCAGCGCCAGTCTTGATATCAGTTGCACCCCAACGAATAGCAACTTCTTCAATCTGCTCTAAAGAATAATCATATTCAGGACCATAGTACAGATCCTTGATTCTGTCTCTAATCTCCATGTCACCACTTACAGAATGATAAACTAAAAGTGCAGCACCGATTGCCGTTCCTGCATCATTACTAACTGGTTCAACAAAAAGATTGATACCTTCATCTTTAAGTTGTTCAAGATACCAATAGTTTGCAACACAGTTCAATCCATACCCACCAGAGAGAACAACATTCTTATTGCCACTCTTCTCAACTGATTTACGAATCAAGTCCAGTACCATTTGTTGAGACTCAACTTGAATGGCATATGCCATATCTCTACGATTCTCAAGCAACGTGAGGTCGCCAGGTTCTGGAGGAGTCTTCAAGAAAGTATATCTACCTTCATTGACAACAGCACCATTAGGATACGTCGGAACAATTACATCTCGATTAGATGTCTTCCACTCAGCAGTTCCACCATGGTCAGAATAGATCTCTGGGATCTTATCATTTGGTTTTCCATATGGGAATAATCCCATAGTTTTACCCGCTTCAATAGGTGCCCATCCACAATATTGAGTTACTGCTTCATATGCTTTTGTAATACCAGCACTCTCATCAAGAATGAACTCATGAGTTCCCTCTTCATTCTCACCTTCGCTGGTAAATTCTTCAATCCTTGCGGATCCCCATGGACCTCTACCTGCTTGGTGCTTGTAGATGGTTTTGAATTCAGCTGGATATTCACAAGTAAACATGGATTCCAATTCCCATGTCATCTCATTTTCTCTACCAACATTCATTGGAATAAAAGTTCCTGCACCATCTACAACTAGAGATACTGCAGACTTGAATCCAGAACGATAAAAAGCACACGCAGCATGAAGTTTGTGATGAGTTCTGCTCAAGTCAATAACCTGAGGATGCTTGTATAGATCTGCTTTCCTATCAATCAGTCCCAACTTTCTGGCAAGACCAGTATAAAGATCATCGCCAGTAAAATCGATTCGACCACTCTCTCCAAGTGGTTGAGTATGTGCAACCACAAGATAGTCAAGTTTATCTGTATACTCCAGAATCTTTACCATGGAGGCAAGAGGACCTCCATCATACTTATGCCTAGACAATCTCTCTTCTTCGATAGAGAGAACCATCTCACCATCTTTTAGTAAGCAAAGACCAGAGTTATGTCCTCTAGCAATTGCTGCGATCCATTGTGCCATTCTTACCTCACTTCAAATTGCCAAGGATTTCCTTAACTTGATCTTCTACTTTGTTTTGCTGTGTTGCCGTTTTTACTTCATCCAAAAATCCTTTATTTGGTTTTTTGATTTGTGGTTTAGTTGCAGTAGTAGGAACTCCATATGTAGAAGAAGTCAAAGGAGGAGCAGATTGTCCTTGACCCTTCACTGGAGCAGAGTAATTAGTATATGCTGTTGACTTCCCCAGTCTCTTACGAACAGAAGCAATCACTTGCTTCTCCTGATCCTTAGACAGTTCCATTGCTTGATCATTATAACGATCTGCTGCTTCGTCCATGGTCAATCGAATAGGAGAATACTTCCTACGATCAAGACCAGCATCGATCACATCAAAATTCTTATGATCAGGATAGGAAATATTGATTGGATAAGTAGAACCTGTAACTACTGTAGCAGTCTTATCAAACGACATTGCAAGATGCTGCCCCATGCTATCACATCCAAGGAAGTGATCTGCAGCATTAATAATTGCTGCCCACATTCTTTGTTCTTGAATTTGAGGTCTAGCAACTTTGTACTTTGATTTCTCTTCGTTTTCTTCAAGAGGGAATTGAACTTCACTCATGATAATAACGGAGTAATCCTTCTTCAACTCATTGATAATACTAACAATATTATTCAAAGAAAAACTACGAGAAGATGTGTCTACAATAAAGTCCTGACCCACTGTCTCTACTGAACGACCAAAGGGTTGAACAACAAGAACTTTATCTTTTCCTGTTCCTTGTTTGACTTCTTCTACAGCATTATATCCTTGGACAACTTCCATTTTAGACAACTGAATTGTTGGTGCAGGAAGTTCTCTAGGTCCATCAAGTTCATTGATTTGAATATCATATGCTTGAGCAAGACTACACTTCTGATTATAGTATTCCCAAATACGATATGGTTCTGTAGTGACAATATCTCTATGCTTTAGTTCCTGTTCAAACAGTCCCTTTTGCCAGTTATCAAATGCTTTACCATCCAGAGTTGGATGACCTTTGAAGAAATCTGTTCCTCCCTCACAAATGATGACGAAATCATCGTGAGTCTCTGCGTATTTTTCAAATGCAGGGATGGAGCAAATTACTCTGCCAGCTCCACCATTGACAAAAAATGCTTTTGATCTCATTAAATCAAACTCCGAATGGATAATGAATTATAATCTTGGGTTATTTATCACATGAATAGAACCTGCACCAATCTGTCGCAGGTCTTGAACATATTCTTCTCCATTATAGCACCATGGGGCATACTTGAAGGATATAACACTGCTTTATTATACTCCATCACTGACAAATGTTCAAGTAATATTTTGTCAGTATCTGAATCGTATCGATAAAATCCTGTCCCACCTTCACACTCTTCAGGTTTATTTAAAAAAATAACACATGCCCATCTTAAATATTCAGCATCTACATGAACAATTGAATCTCTACCATCTTCAATAATTTCTTGATTGTTGGTTACATTAACCATGAATCTCATTCCTGACCAAGAATAATCATGCTTATCTTGATCAAATTCAACACCCCAACCTGGATGTTGACATAATTGTTCAAATGTATCTTTGAGATAATAAGCAGGTTCAAAGGTATCTTCACACACTCTACGTCCTATAGCAGAGGCAAGAAGATCTTCATTGTCTTTCTTGGTATATTTTTTAGAAGACAAAGCATATTCTCTCACACCATCAGGATTATCATAAAAATTTTGAATCTCAATTACCTGACTACTAAAATTATAAAGATCATTATGAATCTTAACAACCTTTGCAGACAGTTCAGGATTTACTTTAAACATTATAAAAGTGGCATAGCTCCATATTGTTTGGTCGGACGACCATGCTCAAATGCACTCTCAGGTATTACATCATACCCTATCGTGATTCTTTTTCCAGTGTAGTGTGTGTTGTTTACTACCCTATGCCTCACATTACCATTCCCAAAATAAATGTTTCCACACTCATTCTTAACCTCCCAGTTCTCAAACTCGGTGGTAGTATCTTGTGGTTCTAATGCAATATATCCATGATACGGTGCAGTGTGATTATGCCAATCTAATACCGTATCATAGTCATGAACATTTAACCATGCTTGTAACCAAATATTCTCTTCATTTACATTCTCTCTGATTATATCTCTCAATCTTCTAAAAATATTTAAATAATGTAAAGATGGAGAGGAGACACTGAAGATATTATAAAGATAATAACTCCACGTAGTGTCTCCAAATCCATCGGAGATGAGACCATCTCGACAAAGCATTGCTGTCTCGATGATCTCGGGTTGATTGTCTTTAATATAATCAAATTTGTAAATCTTAAAATCTTCAACCATAAAGTTAATCTATATCACAGGGATGGTCCATTAACTGGAGTTGCTCCGCCTGGAGCTTCAGGGAACATATAGTATGCAATGCTAGGTGAAACACCAGCTGCTTCTAAAATAGCAGGAAGATCTCTCAGTCTTTGACGATAAACTCTCCACTCTTCTTGAAGTGCTGCTGGCATATCACTAGCTTGTCTTGAGTCAGTTCCCTCAAGTGCTTCATTTCTCTTTGTACGAATTTCATCCCAAGTAAGAAGGGTCTCTCTATCAAGCAGTTTTTCTGGAAGAGTATATCTATGAACCGAGATTTCTCCATCAGTTACGGTCAATCTATTCTTATCATAGATATCTTCAGGCATGATTGGTGTGCCATAAGAGAACTGGGGATATCCCTCAATCTCTGGAGATTCTGGATGAACAGTCTCGCCAGTATACTCCTCTTCTAACTCATTAACAACTGGTCCTCTAAGTTGACAAATCAGAGGATTGGTGGCGCAATCAACTTCCAACCAATCAACACAGTCTGCTGGCATTGGACGACCATCAGCAATATCATCCTCAATCAGAGGACCGCCAACTTCAGTTCCGTCAGCACCAATTTGGAGATAGATCTTATCTGGTCCATCATACACTGCCTGACGAGTATTTCCATCAGAAGTGCCATGATCGACTAAAAATTCGTTTGGCAGAGCAAGATCATACTCTACTCTAATTTGTTGTGTTGCCATAATAGATTTCCTCTGTTTTGTGCAGGTGTACTCCCTCGTTGTTATTTATAACAATTCATAAAAAAGAGGGTGCGGTTAGCACCCCCTCCACTTCCTTCACACGGAATCTTTATTATATCAGACGTAAGTAATCTTGACAAGACCAGGACCACCCATACCACCTTGACCACAGCATCTGCCGCACTGATCAGTCAATGCACTCTGCCCACCGTGACCATAAGGAACAGTCCAGCAACCACAACGAATCCAGCAGAATTGGAGACCCTGCATAACGTTGGTTCCAATAAATGGAGCGGAAGTTGGAATATTATATCTACCATGGCAATGGCAGAAGACACTCTTTGGAGTCCAGTATCCACCCATGTGGTTACCCATTCCAAAGTCACCATTGTTAGCGGTAGGTCCTAAGCAACAAGGCATGTAGGAGTGGCAATTGATTGCCCAACTATTACATCCAATACCACCGTGTCCACCAATAGCACAGAAGTTAGACAGGTTACAACCATTTACATAAGATGCACAACCACAGCATCCAACACACTCTCTGTAGCAACAACGATAGACTCCAGCAGCACAGACGGTATATGTCCAACCTGCTTGTACATCAATTGTCTTAGAGTTATAGTATCCACCTTGAGCACCGCGATAGTTTTGACAGCGGTTACAAGAGCAAGCACCCTGACCACTACCACCAGCGCCCCACATCTCAATGGTCATTCTTCTGACACCAGTAGGAACTGTCCAGAGACAGCAGCAACCAGTAGTGCAAGCGCAAGCTCTACCATAGAACCACTTGACATTCCAAGTGTCTAATCCTGCGGTCTGCAACTGAGATGCAGTAATAGACTGTGCGGGTAGGGTAGACCCAGATACTTTTTTATAATTTGAATACTGTGCCATTGTTGACGCTCTCTATAGTTCTATTTATTGATCAGAAGTATGTGATTTTAACCAGACCACTTCCACCCGTTCCACCTTGTCCGCAGCAACGTCCACAATAAGTAGTCATCGCACTTTGTCCACCATTACCATATGGAACTGCCCAGCAACCACAGCGTGTCCAACACTCTCTGATAGCCATTTGAGCAACTGTACCAATTCTTGCAGCACCAGATGCAAAGTGAGATTGAGAATAGCAGTGGCAGAATCCTCTGTCATAAACAAATTCAGCACCAGACCATCCTGGAGAATAACTTACCATTCCAAAATCACCGTTCTGGTCATTAGGTCCTTTACAGCAACCATTAACACCGTGACATAAGGTATTCCAGGAGGTGTTTGCATATGCTCTGTCACCACCTTTGGCACAGAAGTTGCTTAAGTTACATCCATTTACATAAGAAGAGCAACCTTCACATGCAGTACACTCTCTAGAGCAGCAGCGATAGACTCCTGCAGCACAAACAGTATATGTCCAACCCTGTTGAACAGAAATTGTTTTAGAGTTATATGCACCACCCTGAGAACCTCTATAGTGCTGACAACGGTTACATGAGCAGTATCCAGAACCATTACCACCAGCACCCCATACTTCAATATAGAGTTTCTTTACGCCAGTAGGAACTGTCCAAAGGCAGCAGCAACCAGATGTTGTTGCTCCAGGGGATCCGTAAAACCACTTAACACCATAGGTAGCGTTGAGAGCAGTGCTGAAGTCGGCAGCTTCTACACCACCGTCTACAATACCATCAGCATTAATCTTTTTATAACTTTCGTAAGAAGCCATTTTACTTTAACTCTCCTATCAGATGTATGTAATTTTGACGAGACCACCGCCTCCCATGCCACCAGTACCACAGCAACTGGATCCACAGTAGGTAGTCATACCACCCTGTCCACCTGTTCCGTAAGGTACATGCCAGCATCCACAACGAACCCAGCAGTTAACCAGAGCTTCAGTTGCTCCAGATCCACCTGCAAGGAATGGTGCATTAGTGGTACAAGTCCACTGATAATTACAGTGGCAGAATGGAGATCCACCCCAGTGACCACTGTGATTACCCATTCCAAAGTCACCACCATTATGAGCACCTTCACGGCAACATTCGTTGGTTGAGTTACAAACAGTAGACCAACTAGTCTCTGCTTGACCTCTCTCACCACCAATTGCACAGAAATTACTCAAATTACATCCATTGACATAAGATGTGCATCCTCTACATCCTTGACACTCTCTAGAGCAACAACGATAAACACCACTAGCACAAATAGTATAAGTCCAACCACCTTGAACACTAATTGTCTTAGTGTTGTAGTATCCACCCTGAGAACCCTTATAGTGGTGACAACGGTTACATGAGCAGAATCCGTGACCATTGCCACCAGATCCCCACATCTCAAATGTAACTCTCTTTACACCAGTAGGAACTGTCCAGAGACAGCAGCAACCAGGACTACAATTATTAGGTTGCCCATAAACGTACTTCACGTTCAGAGAAAGACCTGCACCATCTTCCAACGCAGTGTTTGGGACGGTGCCGTCTATAATCTGACCTTGTACAATCTTTTTGTAACTTCCGTAGGATGCCATTTTTTACATTAATCCTCGTTCTATTATTTATATAAACGTACATAATAAAGAAGAGGGGGAACTCAAAGTCCCCCCCGTACCGTATACATCAGACGGAGAAGATTCTCCAACCGTATGTGTCGTTGTAGAAGATCAGATCGAATGCTGCACCTTCAGTTGTTACCGTTAGATCAGCGGTGTCACCCATGATGCGCTTGCCATTTCTAGCAACCGTGAGTGTGTTGCTGTCGAAGGACTTAGCAACGTCAAGGACTCTAACAACATCACCCTTGTTAGGAGATGCAGGCAGAGTAACAGTGAATCCGCCACCACTGGTATCACACCAGAGAGTCTGGAAGGAAGATGCAGTGTAAGTACCACTTACATCTACGTTCTGCAGGCTACCGATGGGCACCCAAGCAGTTCCATTGTATCCTTCAAAGGCAGCGGTATCTGTGTTGAATCTCAAAGCACCCTGGATTGGGGATACAGGTCTTTGTGCGGTTGTTCCCTTAGGTGGAACCATTGCCTCAACACCCATTCTGCCGCGTGTTACGAATCCGCGAACCGCGAATTCAGTTGGGCAAGCAGTGTTAGAGTTGCCGCTCATGGTCTCGTCAGAGGAGAACTCGTTGATCGCCTCACCGATCTGACCACCCAGTGAACCCAGTCTCAGTTCTGTCAGACCAGACAGGTTGAACGCGGAAGCGTCCAGGGTAGCAGCACCAGTCAACTGGTTAACGGAGAAGAAGTCACCAACTCTGAAGTTACCACCTTGGTCAGTAGAGACGAAGAATACTCTACCAGGACCGAAGTTGTTGGTCTCATTACCCTGCTGTACGTTTGCCTCGTTAACGTTTGGATAGTTGGTTTCAACCTTGTTACCAACACCAATGGAGAGGAAGTCGTGACCAGTCAGACGTGCGTTAGAGAACCTAGTTCTAACTTCAACCAAAGAACCACCATCAACTTCTCCGTTAGAAGTACCAGCTCCAGTACGTGTATCAGGTGTTCTGATTCCCTTCTCAGGAGATACAGTAACAGTTACGCGACCACTGTAAACAACAGGTGCCTCTCCAATGTCACCTCTATACTGAGTATAAGAAGTCTGGAATCCAGTTACATTATTGACAATGTAGAATCTTGCCTCACCATTGACCAGATCACTACCAATACCAGTGGTCTTAATACCAATCGCGTCACCAACCAGTGGTAAGTTAGCGCCATCAGCAAGGTCAAGTTCAAACAGAACGCCCTGCTGACCACCAACAGATCCTGTGACTGCGGAGACTTGGATAGCACCAGTTGTACCAGATCCAACGAAGTTCAACCACTCGCCAGGAACGAAGGAGGTAGTACCAATACCAACGGTTTGACCAGCGCCAACGCTAGGATCACCGTAACCAGGATAGTACTTGAAGTAGATCGCGTCAGAGGAAGTTTGGTCATTGATGAAGGTTGCCTTAGCACCAGAGGTTCCACCAGTGATGGTGTTACCGATTGCAATTGTACCGCTTACAGTACCAACTGCAGTATCTGCCTTATCACCAAACAGTCTCAGAGTTCTTGGAGTCTCAGCAGTAGAGAATCCAGATGCAATAACGCCATAATCACCGTAAGAGTTGTTACCACCAACACCACGAATTCTAGAACCACCACCTGCGTAGTAACCCCAGCGGCAGTAGTAGGTGAAGGAGGAGACGATCTCAGCACCAGCATCATTGTCAAGAACGAATCCAGCACCATCACTCAGAACGTTCGTGAAGGCGTCGAAGACCATCGTGCGGAATCCAGAATCATGGACGTTACCGTCGATGAATACACCAACACCAGCACCACCTTGTCCACCATCAGTTGGAGGATTACCGAATGCAGTACAGTCCTTAACGTAAGGCGACTTGTTCAGAATTGGAGAGTTGGGGTTGTATGCGAAGTAGATACCACAAGCAGTAGAACCAACACCAGTTCTAATAGTAGATGCCTCAAGCTCGTATGGTCTATTTGCATCATAATCAAATCCAACCATACCATCAACGTTCAGACCCTGAATCGTTGTTGCGTCAGACAGTTGGAACATGATCTGACGGTTGTTAGGAGTTACGCCGTCAGCAGACAGACCAGAAGCAGGTCTAATCTTAGAAGATCTCAGCGTAGAACCAACAACAGAGGTGAATGGAGGAACAACAAGTGGAAGTTGCTCAACGAATTCAGAAGAAGACAATCTGATAACAGCAGGAGACAGGTTCAGAACTTGTCCACCCTGTACATAAGTGTGGGTGATTGTCGATACACCAGCGTTAATGGTGAATGTATTGTTGTCAACAACGTCAATAACGTTGAAGTAAGATGTAAGAACGTTTCTTGGGAAGAAGGAGGTGTCAACACCAACAAACAGTGTACCACCAGAGACGTATACGTGCTGAATGGTGGAAATACCAACAGAGAATTCAATCTGCTGAGGACCGTTGATTGCACTTACGGTGAAGTTATAACCTTCAGGTCTTGTTCCATCAGGGAAGATGGTTGTTGTGATACCAGAACCACCTGGGCAGGTGAATTCAAGGTTATCAAGTCTAATCAGGTCTCCAACATTGAGACCAGTCATTGCTGCACCAACGGTACAGGTTGCAACACCAGCGGCAGCGTCATACTGGAATGCGTTAACCGCATAAGTATTGCCACCAGAGAGGCAAGAGAACTCAATGTCTCTCAGTCTAACGGTGATATTTGGATAAAGAATACCGTGGTTTGGTGCTGTAACTGTGGACAGACCAGTTGCTTCATCATAAATGAAGTTTGTAATATTTGTAATCGCGCTTGCGTTATCACATGCTGCCTTCAGAGTTCTGAACGCCATGTCTGGGGTGCTACCATTGAAGGTATCCTTACCCAGTTCTGGGTCAACGTGATAAATTCTAGTGGAATCACCGATGGTCATCCAAGTAGGAACGTTATCTGTTCCAATACCCAGTGACTGATATGTCATTCCGACACCCAGTCTGGTTGGAGCAGTGTTGTCCCTGATGAGCATGTCACCAGTTTGAGTCAGCAGAGCGTTGGAGTCACCAACTGCAAGTGCTGCCCACTTAGTCTGATCAGATCCAGGAACAATTCCAGTTACGGAAGTAGAAGCAATGCCAACATAGGTGGAAGATGCATACTCTACAATATCATTTCTGAAGTATTCAGTGGTTGTAGAGAATGAACCCGCATATCTCATGCCTCTGTTATACAGAGACCATGCAGTTTGAGCAATACCAACTGTAGTAGAACCAACACCAACAGTCAGACCCTTAGTTGGGTGTACATATTGAGTAGAAGTTGCTTCTACCTGATAAGTATCACCACCAACGGTTACCAGATCACCTCTATAATAGGTAACGCCATCTTCATAGGTGCTCAGACCTACAGCGTTATGACCTTGTGCAAGGAATTCCCACTGAGTATCAAGTTCAGTTGGAGGAATTGCACCCTGTACAGAGGTAGAGATAGCAACATAAGAGTTACCAGCATAGAGAACAACGTCTCCAGTCTGATAAACGTTGCCAGCATCCCAGTCACCTTCACCATTAAAACCAGCAACATATGCTACAACGTTGGGGTTTGCTGGTGCTTCGGTTCCAATGCCTGGAAATACCAGACCTGCAGTGGTTCCGATACCTGCAGTAACACGATATTGAGTGTTACCATACTTAAGAATATCGTTAACTTTGTAGAATGTACCCTGTGAGTACGATCCTACGTTACGGATACCCTCAACATGCAGACTCCAATACGACGCATCGGTGTCATACCAGTCTATTTCGCTCGCAGCGGAGGTGTGATTGGTAGTGACGACATAAGTGTTAGCACCAAACTTGACGATATCATCAATGACATATTCGGTGCTAGGAGCCCAGTCGCCTCTCCAATTGAATTTTAGTCTTCCTAATCTAAAATCAGCCATCGTTAGTTAATTCCTTTCTTACTTAGGTCCTTCGGTTGTGTAA
>Ga0213858_10000434_pt1 | contig 20081 bp, 17 predicted proteins | sample PICome_FD_160122 | JGI IMG/M metagenome (GOLD analysis project Ga0213858, IMG submission 160122) | Coastal seawater microbial communities near Pivers Island, North Carolina, United States - PICO245 | ecosystem: Environmental > Aquatic > Marine > Coastal | place: USA: North Carolina | collected... | reverse complement strand
CAGTAGCCACTTGGGTGCTGTCTCTTCGGCAGCAACACCGCCGTATGTCAGCAATCCTTCGGTATCGATCTTACCAGCCCGAATGTCGGCGACAGATGTCTCGAGGTCGGCCAAAAACTTCTCTAAAGACGACTCGCTGAGTACGTCGATGGTGAGATGGATGGCCGGTGGGTCAAGCACCCCCAGCAGTTTCCAGCCATGTTGTTCCATCGCACCAACCACCAGTTGAATGTCGAGATCCTCACCGGCGATTTGTAGCAGGGGTCCGTGGGTGGGCCAGGTGGTTAGGCCGTCGATCGCCTCGACCTTATCAATAATGGCGTTGCGGATATCGAGCAGTTTTTTAGCGTTGGCGACATAGCCCTCATGTCCTAGATGGTGCATCAGCGCCCACACGGCTGCGATGGGTGCTAGGGGCCTGCTGCCCACAAACCCCTGGGACAGGTAGAGGCCACAGGGCCACTCGGTCACGGGAATGTAGTGATACGCCTGTTCTGCCTGTGACCTCCAGATGATGGTGGAGAGTGGCTTGGGTGCATAACCGTATTTGTGGAGATCGCCTGAGATAGACCGTACGCCAGGCACGCTCAGATCAAACGCGGGAATCTCCTCGCCCAGCTCCCGAAAGAACGGTGCGATGTAGGCGCCGACGCAAGCATCCACATGCAGCCAGAGATCATTCTCGATGGCGATGTGGCCCAGCGTTTCGATGGGGTCAACACATCCATAGGGCCAACTCGGTGCCGATGTGGCGATACCGATGGTGTTGGGACCAATAACGGCTTGCATGCCCGCCACATCTGCGGACAGGTCAGCCAACTGCGGGACGGTCACCACTTTGATATCCAGCACTTTGGCCATTTTGTGCACGGTGGAGTGGATCGAGTAGGGTGCGACGATCTCTGGCGCTGTGATGTCAGGTCGGTGTTCTCTCGCCCAGTTGCGCATGGCGTGGAGCGCACAAAAATTGGATTCGGTACCACCCGAAGTCAGGTTGCCTCGTGACTGCTCATCGCCGCCGACCAGATCAATGCAAATATCGAGCACATCATTTTCAAGCTTCGCCGCAGATCCCTCTTGAAACGTGAACAGCGCGTTCCAGGAGAAAAATTTGGCGTGGGTTTCCTTCGCAATTTGTAGCGCGTCACCAATGCCCCAAAAAGCCGTGCTACTGAGCTTGCCGCTCTGCTCGGGGGTCATACCGTCTACCAATTCATCAACCTGACGGGTGACTTCCTCATAGCTGGCGCCTGACCGGGGTAATGTGTGCAGAGATGACATGGTGATTAACCTCTTAATGACTGTTGGCTGGCACTGCAGAAAACCGCCGCAGTGCCATCGTGATACCAGAGAAGCCGGCAAAAATCAGAATCAGTGAAACCAGTAATACCTGCAACATGTCGGTCTGTTGTAAAACGAAGCCGGACATTGCCGGGCCGACCATGGCACCACCCCCGAGCGCCGCTGTCGTGAGTACTGCATAGCGCCCGGAAATATCGACCCGCGTCACGCTACCCAACATGTAAGCCAGCCAAAAATTGAGTGTCAGCGTGAGCGCAATAATGGCCAAAGAATATTGAATTAGGCCTGGCTCGTTGCTCAGTAAGCCAACGGTCACCAAGGTGCCAGCCATGCCAAGCCAGTGAGGTTTCATGGCTCCCCAACGATCCCCGAGCCACGCCGCGCCCATGGCGCCGGCAACACCCGTAATGATGGTCAGCGAGAGGATCAGCCCAATCTGCTGCCCCGTGAGGCCACCGGCTACGCCAATGCGTTCAACAAAGGCGTAGACGCCTGAATAGCCCGTGAACCAACACAAAAGTGCGATCAAGCTCACGAAGACTGTCGCGCCGTGGCCTGTTGATGTTTTATCACCGCCTTGCTGGTTTTCAGCAGAGATAGAGGTGGGCGTCCACTGAGTGGTCACGGAGAGTATGGCCACAAAAAAAGCGCAGGCGATCAATATGCCGGCGAAGCCAAACTGGGGGCCTATGATGGCCGGTCCTGCAAATAACAGCGCGCTCCCCAACACCAGCTGTGCAGCCAGCGCAATGCCAAAGTGTTTGTCTGGTGCATCACTCTGCCCAATGATGGTGATCGAAATGCCATACAGCATGCCGGCGCCGACCCCCGCGAAAAACAGCCCAACATAAATAAGTGCCGCAGCGCTTTGTGTGGCGCCTGTAAGTAAGGCAGCGATGAAGACGAACGACGAAAGCCAGGCAGCCGAGCGCATATTGACGTGACTGAGCCAGAAGACGGCCGAGGTCGTGATCAGGGTATAGCCTAGAAAGTAAGCTGCCAGCAGCAGCCCTGCCTGCTCACTGTCAAAAGCGAGAGAGTCCATCGCGCTGCCAATCAGAACCGGCGCGATCAGATAGATGATGGCCCCGGAAGAAGACATCAAGTACGCATTGATTAACGCCATGCGGCTCACAGATGGCTGACCACACTGACATCTGAGCCATTAATCATGGTGGCAAGCCGCTGCAGGCTGACCTCGTTGAGATGCGGCAGAATAACTGAGAGCAACCGCTGGTTGTCTTCGCCCTCGATCTCCGTAAAGAACTGTTGCCACCTGAGTACGCCGGTATTGGGTGCCGTTTCTTCGACTTCGATGAGGGCAACATAATCTGCGAACGGAAAGTGCTCGCCAAACGCTCGATACACGTAACGCTGCGGCGGGTTCCACAACATGACTTCCTCTCTCACCTTGCCGAACAAAATGAAATCAACTTCAAACTGCAGCTTGTCTTCGGCGGTCTGCTCGTCCACCACGGTGTCTTTGGCCAGGACGTACCAGTTCTGAATCTGTGCTGGATCGCCCATCACGTCAAAGACGGTAGCGGGTGACTGGTTCGTAAAGCGCACCTGCATGTCTAGCCGTAGCGGGGCAGAGGTGTAGTCCCCAATGGCGAACGGGGCATCGCATGTCGCAGGCGCAGACGTCATTTTTAATTTCTCTTATCAGTGCGCGCCGGGCCGAAATGCCAAGTTAGCGCGGTATTTTGTTTAATTATAGCTGATTTTAGGTGTGTAATCACGTTGTAATCGAGTTAACTTGGGTTTAATATCTCACTCAAATGGCCTGCTTAACTGCGGATTTATGTGTTCATAAGGCCGCTAAATCACATCAAAAGGGGTGCTTTTCATATGAAACAGCTATTCAAAACTTCATTGGGCTTTAGCGTTGTACTGAGCACACTGGCCACGACGGTGAGCGCGCAAACCCTCGAAGAGGTCGTGGTGACGGCCCAAAAACGCGAGCAGGCGATTACCGATGTCAGCATCGCAATGAATGCGTTTACCGCTGAGGATATGAGGAGCTTCCGGGTAGAAGACGCGACCGATATCGCGCAGCTGCTCTCCAATATCGATATCAAAGGCACGCTGGGTGGCGTGAACCCTGCCATCACCGTTCGCGGTGTGGGCCTGAATGATTTTAATGCCAACAACAACCCGTCAGTGGGTGTGTATATCGATGAGGTATTCTTGGCATCACCCGCGATGCTCGATGCGCGCATGTTTGATGTCGAGCGAGTCGAAGTACTGAAGGGTCCTCAAGGTACGTTATATGGGCGCAACGCGACGGGTGGTGCGATCAACATTATTAACCGCAGACCCACGCAGGAGTTTGAGGGCTACATAAGCGGCAGCTACGGTGACTACGACATGGTCGACGTGCAGGGCGCTGTGAGTGGCGGCCTCTCTGCCAACACTGCGGGTCGACTGGCTATCAGTTACAAAAACCAGGGCGAGTCATTCCATGACAACCGCCTAACTGGCACCGATTTTGGTGATCTTGAATCCCTCTCAGGCCGAGCGACGCTCAGTTTTGACCCGAGCGATTCCTTTAGAGGTGATCTGAGTATTCACTTCGGCAACGTTGAGGGCACCAACACGCCGTTTACTATCTATGGTCTTTTGGACCCGAGTAATCCTGCGGAGTTGTGCGCGCCGGCGGCAAACTATCAGTTCGATAATGCGCAGTGTTCGGACGTGTTTGGTATTCAGGAGACCGCCGACGGCGACCCCTATACCCACACCTTTAACCCGGACGAAGCCGCCAAATACATTCTCGACACCGATTACACCGGGGGTGTGCTGCGCCTCGAGTGGGATCTGGGAAATTGGGACCTAGTGTCGATTACCGGGTACGAGTCGCAGGACCGCGTCTTTGGTGACAACATCAACTCGCACCCCTTGCAGCTTTCCTCGATTACTCACGACGAAGATATCAGCCAATTCTCTCAGGAGCTGAGACTGTCTGGCGGCAGTGACTCCGGCCCCCAGTGGATCGTTGGCGCTTTCTACTCTCAGGATGAGTTTGAGTCAGAGAACATTTTTGAGGCAGGAGACTTTTTCGTCACCAACCTGTTTTGGAATGTTGACCAAGAGACCACCACCTGGGCGTTCTTCGGCAGCGTCGATATTCCACTCTCGGAGCGCATGAATCTGACGGCTGGTTTGCGCTACACCGACGAAGAGATCGATTTTGCCGGTGGCACCACTGACCTCAACCCCTACGACGCGAGCTGTATCCTCGATCCGTTCTGCGGGCCTACGGGGCTGGGTGCGTTCCAGCTGACTGGAACAGACAGCACATTCTCTGATGACAACTTGTCAGGCCGAGTGGCACTCGAGTTTCGACCAAAAGACGATTGGTTGCTCTACGGCAGTGTGTCGACCGCCTTCAAGAGTGGCGGCTTCTTTGGCGACTTCACGTTCGATAACAGTGAGCTGGTGCCGTTCGATTCCGAAACGATCACAGCTTATGAGATTGGCTCAAAGTCCACGCTGGCATCGGGCAGGGTCCAGTTGAATGCCTCGGCATTCTTCTACGACTACAAAGATATGCAGACCTTGGTGCCAGGCGTATTGGTGACCGCCTTTACCAATGCTGATGATGCTGAGATCTATGGTCTGGACATTGATCTGCTGGCGGCACCAACTGAAGGGCTGACGATCGGCTTGGGTCTTGGGCTCTTGGATACCGAGCTGGGTGCCATTGGTGTTGTGCCAGCGGGTAACCAATCCCCCAACGCGGCAGAGGTGCAGGCCAACGGCCTGATCCGTTACGAGTTTGCGGTCGGATCCAACTTGCAGATGGGTATTCAGGCGAACTTTAAGTACACCGACGACATGTATCGCGATGCATTTAATGACCCTTATAACCTGTCAGATTCCTATTCGACGGTTGACGCCCGTGTCTGGATTAGCGACGCAGCAGGCAATTGGGAAGCCGCGGTGTGGGCGAAAAATCTGACTGATGAGGAATACACCGAGCAGGCCTTCAACTTTGTTGGGTTGTCTGGTCTGGCCAACCAACTTTATGGTCCGCCACAAGTTATTGGTGCGAGCCTGAGTTACTTCTTCGGTAACTGATAGCGCCTCAAAAACCGCCGGTCATACCTCCGTCAACAGGTATGGCCGCGCCGGTGATTTGCGCCGCGTTTTCCGAGCACAAAAATGCCACAACGGTAGCTACCTCAGATGGGGTGGCCGCTCTTCCCAGCGAAATCGTCGACGTCTCCAGCGATTCGGCCTCTTCCAGAGAAATCCCTTCCTGCTGGGCCAGCAGTGAAATGGCCTTCGAGCGCATTTGAGTATCCACCGAGCCGGGGCAGACCGCGTTGATGCGAATGTGGTTTGGCCCAAATTCCAGAGCCATTGATTTGGTAAGCCCTACGACAGCAAACTTTGATGCGGTGTATGCATGCGGTATTGCTGGAAGGGCTCTCAGGCCGCAGAGCGACGCTACGTTAACAATGGCTCCGCCACCGGTTAGGAGTATGTGAGGTATGGCCGCCTGGCAGCAATTCACAAGGCCCTTCACATTGACTGCCAGCGTCAGATCCAGATCCTCTCCGGTTTGCTCAAGCAGGTTCGCTGATCCCACACCCACGCCTGCGTTGTTCACTAAGACATCCAAGTGTCCAAAGTCAGCCGCTACGGCTTGAATGGCCTCGGTGACCTGCTGTGCATCAGTAACATCGACCGCACGATCCGCACCTTCGAGATCAAACGTGATGACCTCGTAATCTTGGTTTCGGAGCACCTCAGCCGATGCGGCGCCAATACCGCCGGGGTGACCAGCACCAGTCACAATCGCGACTTTGGGTGATTCGTGTGTATCGGTGGTCATGAGCCTGACTCCTCTGGGGGACGTTTGGTGAGCACGGGTGGGAGGTAGGTGCTCAGGTAGCCCTTGCCGACGCGCTTGGCCTCCTCGACCATGTCTTCTCTTATCTCGCCATGCTCGATCATCGAGATGGACAGGGGGACATCACACAGTTCGAGAAAGAAGAAAAACGGATCTGAGTCACGCGGTAGCTCCGGCATGACAAACAGTGAATCGAAAATAGAAAAGAGGAAACCACTCACAGCGCGATCGCTTACGTGATCAGCCAGTCGCACTTGGGCTGGCGTGCGCCCGCTTAGCCAGATCTGTGACGCCACGTTACTGCTGCGGTACATCGCGACCGCGCGGTCGACTATTAGGTCCGCGAGATCATGCCAGTTATGAATGTTCTCGCGCGCAATGGGCTGTGAGTACGCATCTGCAAAACTTTGGGCGAGCTGATTTGCCAAAGCTGCCAACAAGTCGTAGCGATTCGCAAAAAAGTGATAGGCTGATCCTTCAGGAACACCCGCTTTTTCCGACACCTGCTTGAAGGAAAGTTCCTCGATGGGTGTGGTTTCTAGCAGCTGTATTGCGGCGTCCAACAGCAGTTTGCGCCGCACGTTACCTCGTTCCTGAGCGTGTTGGCGCTCGCGTCGTTTACCTACGACTTGTCTTGGACTGCCCGCTTTAGATTCCATAGCGCGATTTTAACTCGAGAAAACTCGAATTTATAGCCGGATACGCCTGGTAACCGGCTTTATGAGGCGAGCTCCCCAATCGCTACCTTTCGGCGGTAGCGTCCACACACAGAAACACGCCAAAACGCACGATTTTGAAAAAATAAAGTCAAATAAAAACAGAGGCTTAAAAATTTGGTAGGACCAGGCGGATTCGAACCGCCGACCTCTACCATGTCAAGGCCGATTGGCCGCACCAAGACACGCGTGGACACCCGATAATCCACACCGACAACCGAGGTTTAGGAAATACGTTTGTGGTGCGGGAGATCAGGCCCGCTCGGCTTGAAAGCCCTCACAGCGCCTGCTCTGATAATCCGCAAAAGCCTCTTCATGCGGCCGGCATAAACCGGCTTACCACACTTAAACCAGTCTGAGGGTTGTACCTTTTGCGGGTGGTTCCGTGTCTGCCGATGTGGCGGGGTGTATCCACATCATCTTGACGCCCTCGCTAGCAGAAAAAAGCGCCGATGCTGCGTCCTCGCAGGAGAAGCCTTCCGCTAGGTATTGTTCAACAACTCTGACAGAGCTGTAGCAGGGGATTGAGTCTCCGTTTTCGTCAAATACCACTCCCATCAAAGCCGGCTCCCAACTACTTAAAATATCGTCTTGGGGCCCCGTGGTTTCCATTACCAGCTCATCCAGAAGATCGATCGTATCGAGGTAATGTTTTGATTCTTTGGTCAGCTTGAACTGAATCAAAGACGTGATGATTTTGCCCAGTAATTCGTCATTCACGTGGCTTTTCCTAGGCCCTGCTGCGGTCTTCAATGTTAACCAGTTCCTCGACGGTACCTAGGGCCAGCCGCAGATCTCTGTCGTCGCGACAACGGTGCCAGCGGCAAAGCCGCTCGACGATTTGGTTGCGCATATATAGTGCTTCTGCCGCGAGCAACTTCTCGCGGAGTTCGTCAGATCTCATGATGCCCCCACTGCGTCTTTACGCAGACATATTTAAGTTAGCGATACGATAGTCCACTTGAGCTCTCAGAGCAGGCCCCCACGCAACTATTGACCACAAAGCTCCGCCAAGGGCAGAGCTCCATTTTTCTATTTTTTTTGCTGTCCATGTGTTGTGGGCTTACCACGGCCCATTGGATCCAGACCTGACACGCCATCTGGGATTTGGTTGATTTCACGGCCCGTCTTTAGAAACGTCTCGATTTCCTGAGCTATCTCGTCGCGCTTCGCGTCAGACGATGTCTGTAGAGTTTTCTTCTTGATCACTTTGCTTGTCCTTCTCGCTCTTTTTAAGGCGTTTGGCTTCTTTCTTTTTTTGCTTGGCAATCTCGCGCTGCCTTTTTTCAAAAGAAAAATGGGTTTTTCTCATTTCTGAGGTCCTAGTGAGGAAGCAAAGCTCTGAAGGATGATGGCGATAGCGTTGACTCCTGTGGTGGTGATAACCATCCGCACATATAGAGTCAGACAGAAGGGGCGGTCGTCAGTTTAGCACTAACTAGCGACGTAACCATCAGTAACGGGCTAATACCCCACGGATTTTCCGTGGGAGAGAAAGCCAATCTTTGGTCACTACCTTTCGGCGGTAGCGTCCACGCGCAGAAACACGCCAAAACGCGCGATTTCGAAAAAATAAAGTCGAATAAAAACAGAGGCTTAAAAATTTGGTAGGACCAGGCGGATTCGAACCGCCGACCTCTACCATGTCAAGGCCGATTGGCCGCACAAAGACACGCGTGGACGCACTCAGACTAGCGTGTTCACGCAAACGCAGCAAATAAAACAGCAAAACAGTCCCGTAACGATGGCCTATGTGATTTTTTCAGACCCAACAGCGTTGCGATGGCTCCTGCAGCTTTCAGCACTTTCTTAAACATAGGCACTCACTCCCTCACGCAGTTCCAAGTTGTCAGTCATCTTTTTTGAGGCTTGAGAACATAAAGCGCCGGTGTTGGGCGGCTCACTGACCTCATTGGGGTGCTGGCACTGCTCGCTGATTCGCGTCTTGGCAGTTCGAGGTAAAGCCAAAGTATCGATAGGATGGCTGTCACACAGGAGACAGAAAGGCCAAATTTTTTCTGACAACCTTGAAATTAAACAACTGATGTGTTGCCCATGATAAAAATAAAAGCCTTAGCACCAATCTTTGCGCTGTTTGGATTCGCGACCATCACCGTGGCCGAAAATCTTACTTTGGAAGAGATCGTTGTCACGGCTCAAAAGCGCGAGCAGAATCTGCAAGATGTTCCGGTAGCAGTTACTGCAGTGACTGCAGAAAATATCGACGCAATGGGTATCGTCAACACTGCCGATCTAACACGTGCGTCGGCTTCTTTGAGCTATGGACAAGGCCCTACCCCCAACAGTTCCGTCTTCAGGGTGCGTGGAATCGGCACTAGTGTCGTTAGTATTGGTATTGAATCGAGTGTCGCGGTAGTTATTGATGACGTGGCCCAGGCACAACCAGGACAAGCTATGTCGAATCTCGTCGACATCGAGCGAATAGAGATTCTGCGCGGCCCGCAGTCAACACTGTATGGCAAAAACGCCTCCGCTGGCTTACTCAACGTCGTCACCAAATCGCCAACTGAGGAGTTCGAGGGCTTTCTTGAAACCACGCTCACTGACGATCATGAACTAAAGGTCACAGGAGCCGTTAGCGGACCTTTGACACCGGCGCTGGCGTACCGGGTCGCCGCCTACTATAGGGACTATGACGGCTGGGCCGAAAACGTCGCCACTGGAGAAGACATTAACGGGGCGGAGGAGAAAGGCATTCGGGGCAAGCTGGCTTGGCAACCCGTCGACAAGTTAGACTTTCTGATGATTGGGCATCATTACGAGACCGATTCTAATTGTTGCGACCTGTCGCACCGCGAGCTAGACCCCTCAGCCAGACTATTCGGTTTTGCGCCAGTAACCACGACAAACCCTCACGCTGTAACCAACCAGGGAAAAAACAATACGGACCCCGAAGTCGACGTGGAAGCACAAGCCGAGACCGCGGACACCAGCTCAACCCTACAAATCAATTGGATCATCGGGGAGCTTGAGTTGATGTCAATCTCGTCTTATAACAAATGGGAGAATGCAACGAGCAGTGATCTCGACTTCTCCTCTTATCCGATTTTTGAAAACATTCCGTTTTTCTCAATAGATGGCGGCGTCGTTTCTGACTCTGAGATTGAGAGCGACTTCTTTACTCAGGAATTGCGTCTCAGATGGCAGACAGGCGATCGCTTTGATCATTTGCTTGGCCTTTACTACGGCGACATAGACACTGATCGGCGCACCGAGAGAAATTTTACCCCCATCGAGTACCGGGCCAATGCTACCACCAAGAACGCGGCGCTATTTGGCGAGGTCACCTGGCGGCTTCATGCACACACACAGCTGACACTTGGGGGTCGATATAATCGCGAGGACATTTCAGTCGACTTCAACGACCTGCGGGCCGAGAAAAGATATCAAGCGGAGGACTCAGAGGGTCGCTGGCTGGGCAAGGTCGCACTGCAGCATTTTCTAAACGAAGACATCATGCTGTTTACGTCGGCAGCCAAAGGGTACAAAGGTCAGGGCTACGATATCTCCCCATCGTTTGACCAACGAGCAGCTGATAATCCGGTTCAGTCTGAGGATTCCAGATCCTTTGAGGTAGGTGTCAAGAGCAGCCTTTTCGAAAACCTACTGCAACTGGATGTGGTCGGCTTTTATGCCCAAACCGACGATTATCAGGCCCAGAATTCGGAGGTGATCGATGGCGAGCTGGTTTTTATGGCCACTAACGTAGGCAAGCTGGAAACCAAAGGTTTAGAGATCGACGCTAATTTTCTGCTTGGGCAAGGTCTTTTGCTCAACAGTAGCATCGCCTGGATCGACGCCGCCATCGATGAGTACCCTGACGCCGATTGTTATCGCGATCAAACCCTCGAACAGGGTTGTTTGCCTGTTGCACCGGGCTCCTACAGATTCGCACAAGATCTGAGCGGTAAACCCTTAAATAACTCGCCGGACTGGAAGATTACCGTTGGCGCCCGTTACTTCCAGCCCCTAGAGAATATGCCTTTTGATGGGTTTTTTAACCTCAACTACCGGTGGCAAGATGAAGTGCTCTTTGACTTAAAACAGAATCCCGGCACCGTGCAGGAGAGCTATGGAGTTCTGAATATCAGTGCAGGAATTCGTGAGCGTTCTCGTGGTCAATATCAGGCAACAGTGTTTGTAAACAACGTATTGGATGAGGACTACGCGAGCTCGATCATTGATGTGTCATCCCTTTATCAGGGTGACGCCGCCTATATGCATCTGGTGCCGCGCAACGCGCAGCGCTACGTAGGGTTTCGCCTGAAATATTTGCTCTAACTCGACTCGTGTATCAACACTATCCTTTGGACCCTTCTGGGGATGCGTTGGGTACACACAAACGCTTGAATCTGATGCGACCTGCTCTTCAGCTATGGTCTTGGGGCTATAGCAGCTCGCAGAGGGCCGGGCGCTAGCCTAGTTACAAGGACTGCCAGCAAACCTGCAAAGCACAGCTCGGGTCTGCCCAAGCGAAGCCTGTCATCTAGGTGACAGACTCTGAAGTGATGCGTCAGCCAGACTCCTCCCCTTCAACGACAGGAGTCAAAAATGAAACTCATAGCCGCTCTTTTTTTGATTTGCTTCCCAGCAGCCAGTTTTGCCCAGACAAAGGGGGCTCTTGAGAATCCCTCACCAGATTCCAATACCAGTGGTATCTACATGTTCTCTGGTTGGGCCTGCGATGCAGAGCTGATTGAGATTGTCATTGATGGCAGTAGTGGGCTGAAGGCTGCTTATGGCACAAGTCGCGGCGATACCTTGTCCGTATGCGGAGACACGGACAATGGCTTTGGACTGCTATTCAACTTCGCCCTCTTGGGAACAGGTGAACACGAGGCGGTTGCCTTTGCTGACGGCTTGGAGATAGGTCGAAGCACGTTTACAGTTCAGCGCCTTTCGACCGGAGAGTTCCTGAGGGATGCCAATGGCTTCTCCATCGTGAACAACTTTCCGACGGATGGACAAGAAAGCTGGCTTGTTTGGACTCAATCCGCACAAAATTTTGCTGTTGCTTATGAACAAGCCGCAGTTAACCCTTTTGCAGTCGAGGGGGTGTGGGCTGACGAGGATAATCAGCGAATCATCAACATCAGCACGAGCCGCATTTATGCTGATAGAACAGAGGCTCGCCTGACTGTGGGGGGTTTATCATCTGATGGTCCTGCAACCCAAAACCTTGAGGGTTACATAGTAGGTAAGGTTGGAAGATTTTACTCTTCAAGCCTCGGGCTTTTACCTTCACCAGAAGTTGACTTGACCGTCAACTTTACTGATCCACTTAACGGGACCATTGAGATAGACAGCTGCGACAGCTCTGGATCAGATGCCGATTGCCTCTATGAATCAGGAGATACAGCATCTATTAGTAAGGTCGATGGACCAAATACTGGGGAGGGAGGAAGTGACGATGGCACTCCACCCGCACCATACGGCGGAGATTAAAGGTCGATCATCTTGTCAGTGAACTCTATGACGACGGAGGGGGGCTGGGCCGCCCCTAGATCGTGCAGCGTAGTTCTCACAATTCCTCATCTTGATAGCTAGCGCTTAATCCCGCGCAGCGCCCCAGCGGAGACGCCGTCCTTGTTCTTTTTGGGCAGGCCGAACCGCAGCAAACCGGAGGTTTGCGAAATCACTAATGCACCCAACTGACTTGTTTTCCAAATCCGTGCCACTTAGTCTGTCGCCCATGGCTCAGCAAAAGAGATTAAGGGATTCGCTTCGTAGAGAGCGGTGGGCGAAATATGTTACTGATGAGGCTTTAGATGAGATGCTGGAGCAAGCTACAGTCAGGGCATATCCTCGCAAAAGTTTTATCCTGCGCCATCGTGACCGCGGCCACAATTTTTTTGGCCTGCTTTCCGGACAAGTGCGCCTCTCCATTCCAGCGAGTAGCGGTGACGAATTCATCTTGTGGGATGTTCGGAAAGGGTACTGGTTCGGTTCTACCACTCTGATCGACAAGGCCCCAGCGACTTTTGATGCACGGGCCTTGATCGATTCAAAAATTATTGAAATCCCTCGGTCAGCGGTAACCAAAGTGGCCCACAATTTTCCCGAAATATACAAATATCTGTTTGCCGATCAGGCCTTATACACTCGCATGGCGCATAGGCTGATGACGCACATGATTTTTCATCCGCTAAAGTCTCGGTTGGCCTTCCGGCTACTGGTGCTGATAGAGATTCATGGTCACCAAGCCGGGGAGTCTGCATACTTGGAGGCAAACATGTCTCAGGGCGATTTTGCAAAGCTGGTCAATGGCTCAAGACAGCAGGTAAACCGCATTTTTCGTCGGTGGGAGAACGAAGGATTGGTGTCCCTTGTAGACGGTCAATACCAAGTGCCGTCTGTCAAAAAGCTTTCGATGGAAGCCAAGTCAACGGAGCCCTAACGAGCAAGAAACATAATGCCTCTCCAGCAGAATGGCGCCTTAACCCCTCAAAGAAAATCTATCTTCTTGGGCTACTCGTGCTCAACGAGCGTAACTGCGGCACAAGCATGAACCGAAAAATAGGATCGACGCTGAGCGAGGCTGCAAGGCGGCTATCTAACCTTTCCTATCAGCTGTCACTTACCTGACAAGTAGGCCGATAACTTTTCTGTTGTAGTGGAAGTCCTAGTAGTTCGTTTTATATCGATTCGATACGAGCATCGCCGCACCTCAAACGGTAATGAGCGAAATTTTTAACGGAGAGACAATGAACAAACTGATGACGGCAGTGGGTGTCACAACGCTGCTTCTACTGACTGCGCATGGGGCGACTGGCGCCACCTTTCGCGGCTCTGTAAAGGACGACAGTGGACAGATTCTCGAGGGAGCCATGATCAGGTTGTCCGATGCTACCTCGGGCATCTCTGAATCTGTTTTTTCGAATGCCCGAGGCGAGTTTGTTTTAACCACTGCGCTGCGGGGTGAGCTGACTGTCCGCCTACGGATGCCCTATCACAGAGATGTTAATACGACCGTTGAACTGGCCGAGGAGGCCAACCTTCATAGCGAATTTACAATGGAGGCCATGACCGACGCGTCAGAGATTTCCGACAGCTTGCCGGCGGCCTATCACTTCGGCAGTTTGGACTTTGAAACCGGAGAAGACGCCGTATTCAGTCGCTACCAATTTCAACGTGACTGTTTGTCATGTCATCAGATGGGCAACCCGCTCAGCCGATTTCCGCGCTCGCCCGAGCAATGGGAAGTCACCATAGAGCGCATGCATAACTATGTCCGTAGCGATTTTGATGAGGAGTTGCGAGAGAGACGGTCGCATATTTTGTCACAGGGTTTTGATGGCGAGCCGATAACTGTGCGTCCGCGATTCCCGTTGGATGAGTCACTCAGTCGCGCAAAAATCTACGAGTATCGTGTGGAGAAAGGCATCATCCCTCATGATGCGATCGTTAATCCTAACGACGGCTTGATCTACACGGTTGATCAAGGCGCTGATCACATGGCGATAACCGACCCCGCCACCGGCCACACTGAATACATAAGCCAAAAAGGCGGCACCTTCTGGTTGCCGTTTTGGAAGACTAAAGCAGTGAGTTGGCCCTTCGATCGATTCGGCCCGCACTCGTTGGCTATGGGGCTGGACGGAAAGTATTACACAACCAACGCCTTTGCCAACAGCATCGGCGTGTTTAACCCCACCACGCGGGAGTGGGAACCGTCTATCTTTGCAGGGGTTATGGCGATCTACCCTCATACGACGCGTATCGATAAAAACGGGATCGTTTGGTTCACCATCGCGGGAGGCGAGAGGGTTGGGCGCGTCGATCCGGTAAGCAAAGAAAGCACTCTGATTAAGCTGCCAGACGTAGAATCAGGCGGTCTCGCCGGAGGCTCCATGCCCTACGGCATCGATATCAATCCAGTTGACGGGTCAATTTGGTATAGCCGCCTTTTTGGCGACAAGATCGGCAGAATTGACCCGAATACGCTCGAGGTAAACGAGTTCGACTCGCCGGTGAGAGGCCCTCGCCGGATGCGCTTTGATCAGCAGAACGGCACTCTGTGGCTGACGGGCTATTCCGAAGGGCAACTAGCGCGGATCACCGTCAGTACAGACGGCTTCGAGAGCGAAGTATATGCACTACCAGAATTCGCAGAGGGCTACCCTCCAGCGCCCTACGCTCTCGGTGTGCACCCCCAAACCGGCGATGTCTGGGTTAACGAAAATATGACGGACCGTATCTACCGCTTCATATCGGAAGAAGAGCGATTTGTGGTCTATCCAGTACCACTATCGGGAACCTATACACGTGACTTCAGTTTTACCGAGGACGGAAGAGCGTGCACGTCTAACAATCCCTTGCCGATTGCTGCGCTTGAGGGCGGCGTCTCAGAATTGATTTGCATTGAGTTACTGAACGAAGCGCCGTTGCTAACTGCTGGGGATGCAGCCCTTGATAGTTCAGCCGCAGAAGCAGTCTTTTAAGGAAAAGTATGAAGAAAAAATTATTGGCAACGGCATTCTCGCTGACCTTCTCCTGCCTGACGGTCGCTGACTCGACCTCGGAGGTCGATAGGTCTTTCCCGGCCGAGGACACGCCAGCAGCCTTGGAGGCGCTTTGGGCAGAGACGAATGCTCGACTAGACCTGTCCGACGCGCAGGCAGAAAAAGTCGCACCAATTCTCCAGTCGAATTTTGAGTCACAGCGTGCCGTACTGCTTGAATACGGTATTGATATCGAAAGCGGGAAGCCGCCCGCTAAAAAACTGGGTTACCAGAAGGCGCGGGCAATGGGCCGAGACCTCGAGGCAGTTCGCGCCGATACGAACGACGCATTGGAGGACATCCTCACCGACGAACAAATGCGTGAGTACCAGAGCATGCAAAATGAACGAAGAAACGAGATGCGGAAGAGAATGCGCGCCGCGCGCTAGTGATGCGTCTTTTTAAGACGAGACACCGTCGCTTTACTACCCAGTAAAGAATAAATAAAGGCTGTGCGCTTTGGTGCGCAGGGCAATGTATTGATCGAGTGAAGCGCCACGGGATGCTGCAACGCGTTGTCTCTAGGTCCCTAGATGGAAAGGCATAGCAATGAAAAAGTTTTTTTTGATCTCGCTGAGTATTTTTGTGGTGTTTTCCATCACATTCGCTGTATTGATCACCCGAGATGGGCAGCTGGTTACTCCCGTCGGCACGGGGACCGTCACGTTAGATGCAGGAACCTTTGAGGCGTTCCCGTTGCCGCAGTATGCAGCGAAACATCTTACCGAGGGCTACAAGAGCTACTTCGTCGAGGTTGAGCCGGGGATCAAAGTACATGTCCTTGAAGTTGGGACGGGGTTCCCTGTCTTTATGCAACACGGTAATCCGACCTCTGGATTTCTTTACCGTAAGATTGCAAAGGAACTACCTAAGGATCGGCTTCGCCTAATTATGCCGACCATGGTCGGCCTCGGCTTTTCAAGCAAGGTGCCTGCTAGCCAACACACGGTAGACAACCACATGCGTTGGATAAACGGCGTGCTAACCCAGTTGAAGCTTACCGAACTCGTCTACTCGGGGCAGGATTGGGGTGGACCCGTAGGAATGGGCGCACTAGCGCTCTCGCCAGACTTAATCAAGGGAGCCGTTTTGCTCAATACCGGGTTCGGTGCGCCAACCAAAGATATCAACCTCTCCATCCCCCACGCCGTAGTAAAAAATCCGCTCCTAGGCGAGCTGCTACTAGAGGGTCTGTTCCCCATATTTAATGGCATGCACCGCTTGCAGGGTGACCCCGACCAATTCCCAGCCGACGTAGCGGATCTTTATGGCAGGCCTGTAGTAGAGAGCGGCAACGAAAAAGCGCCATTGGCGATGATGCGCATGGTGCCCGATGGGCCCCACCACCCAAGCACTCCAGCAATGAGAATGATTGCGGACTACGTCCAGACCCTGAATATCCCGGCCGAAATTGTCTGGGGCATGCGAGACCCGATTTTGGCTTTAGGCCTGCCGGCGATGAAGCGATTCTTTCCAAAAGCGCCTGTCACTGAGACCCAAGGGGGCCATTTTTTACAAGAGGAGGTTCCCGTTGAAATCGCCACTGCCCTGCTGCGAGTGGTTGATCAGATTCAGGGCTCTGCAGAAGATCGCTCATGAATGGCACACGCTCACCCTGGCTAGCCAAGATGTTGCTGTCTCTCGCCATCGTAATCATGCTGCTAACGCTCGTCTCTTGTTCAGACGAATCGTCTAGCGACGCTGTGATCTTTCCTGACGAAAGACATACTGATGAACGAGCGATTGCGGCCACTGCCGAATTTGATAGCCAGAACAATGCGCAACCGTGGGGCACGAGAGTCTTCCAAAAAGAAACCCAATTGCTTCTGCGCGAGCAGCATACACCTACGGCCCCTAGCGACGAACTCTCTGAGATTCCGGGTGAGCGCAAAGCTTATTTTGGCGACTTGCATGTGCATACCGCCTACTCCTTCGATGGTTATGTTGTTGGCACGCTAGCGTCCCCCTATGACGCCTATCGCTATGCGAGGGGCGAGGTAATTTCTCACCCTGCTGGCTTTGGCATGCAGTTATCACGCCCGATGGATTTCTACGCTGTGACGGATCACGCCATGTTTTTGGGAGTGCTCAGTGCCGCTGCAGACACGGCCACAGAATTTTCAAAAAATGACTTCTCGCAGCCCTATCACGATCTCAATTCGCCTGAAAATATGGGGACGGGCCTATTCAGTCTGATTAGGAGAGGAAGGGCGGTTATTTCATTTGTACCTGCCGCCATTAGACACGCTACTTCTGGCGAGTCTAATCTTAACCACACCATTGATGTCATCCGCACAGCATGGGGCGACATCATTAATGCGGCAGACCAGTTTTATGACCCAGGTAATTTCACGACCTTTGCTGCATTTGAATACAGTTCGTCAACGGACGACATGGGTAATCTGCATAGAAATGTTGTTTTTGAGGGAACAGAGCAACTGCCCCGTGAGCCCTTTTCTCGCTTCCATTCCCCTAATCCCGAGGACCTCTGGCAGTGGATGGATGAGCTCAGAGAGAAAGGGGTAGAAAGTCTGGCAATACCCCACAACCCTAACGGTTCTAACGGCCAAATGTTCAAGCTCGCAGATTGGGCGGGAGATCCTCTTGATGACGATTACGCGAAGCAGCGCATGCGCAACGAACCGATCATTGAGATCACTCAAATAAAAGGCACCTCCGAAACTCACCCGACTTTATCGACAAGAGATGAGTGGGCAGATTTTGAGATTATGCCTTATCGAGTAGGGACCAATGCCTTGAGTAAATTTAAGGGGTCCTATGCACGTGACGCGCTGTTAGAGGGAATTGCCCTAGATCAAGAAGGCATGACAAATCCTTATCAGTTTGGATTTATTGGCTCGAGCGATACGCATACAGGCGCGAGTGAAATCAACGAAGCAAACTACAAGTCGAAACTGGGTTTGCTATCCAGCACTGCAGAAGCAAGAGGATCGGTCCCACGCACTGGTCTCACGTCTGAACTTGGCTATCAAGCCATGAAGTTAATGGGCCGCGGCACTGCCCAAATTAAAATTAGCGGCAGCATTTATGCCGATGGCTCAAACCCGACTTGGGGTGCTTCAGGCTTGGCAGGTGCGTGGGCTGAAGAAAATACCAGAACATCACTCTACAGCGCCTTCCGAAGAAAAGAAGTGTTTGCGACCTCAGGGCCACGGATTCAAATACGCCTATTTGGAGGTTTTGACTTTGACGAGAGCATGCTGACTGATGTTGACGGTATAGACCGGGCGTATGCTCAAGGCGTTCCGATGGGAGGCACTCTCTCACTGGACACATCTAATAATGGGCAGCCGACCAGTGATTCATCCCTGCCGGCGTTTATCGTTATGGCCTCAGCCGACCCAGAAAGTGCTCCGTTACAGCGGCTGCAGATCGTCAAAGGCTGGGTCGATGCGGGTGGAACTCACGAGGAAGTCATCGACGTAGCTTGCGCCGGCGGTGCAAGCGTGAATTCAGTTACCAAACGTTGCCCCGATAATGATGCAATCGTGGATATCACTGATTGCTCCATCAACGCTGAATCAGGCGCCAGTCAACTCTCGGTACTGTGGCATGACCCCGAGTTTCGGCCTGACCAGGCAGCTTTTTATTATGCGCGGGTCATTGAGAACCCGACTTGTCGCTGGTCCACTTGGGACGCGGCTCGTGCTGGTGTAGCGCCGCGTCCCGATCTACCTACAACGATCCAGGAAAGAGCCTGGTCATCGCCAATTCATTACTCGCCGAATAAGCCCGCGCAGACAAACGAGCCGCTACGTGAGGCACAAATGAAAGCAATGTGAAGCATCAAAAGAGGATGATAAGTATGAGAAAAGTTCTGTTTACAGTGTTGGGATTGAACCTGCTTTTGGAAGGGCTGACATCAGCCAGATTAATGATGCTGCCTTTCCGGCGGGAGGACTTCGATGCGATGACTCATGGGGGATTTGTGCTATACGGGTTCGCAGCGTTTGCAGCGGCGGCTAGCATTCTCTGGTTCCTAAAATTCAGCGATACTGAGTCCAGTTTATCCATGGGATTGGGCCTCCTCTTGACGTTTCATGCTTCGATGTTTGTCGCCTGTTTCGTCATATCCATGGCTCCCGGTGTCGTAGGGCATGGATTGCTGTTTGCAGCATTTGCATTTCTGTTTGTAAAACGAGGGAAATGCTTATCTCAGGTGGATGCATAGGAGATGTCTTGAGCAGGAATTAGGACTCGCGGACATCACCCCATTGAATCCTATCGCCGACCCTTCCTTGTTGGGCCTGACTCTGACCGATGGCAGCGGATGCCTTGCGATAGCGTGCCGCGGTTTACGAGCACCTAACTGCGCCCAGTTGCCATGACCGCGGATCAGACTAGAGAGACGCCGGTCGTGTCAGGAGCTAGCTGTTAAAAGCCGGCATTGACTGCGGCGAAAAACTAGACGAAGAGGAAAGCATACATGCCATACGGAAACTGTGCCTATGCACTTGATATTGTCAGTGAAATACGAGGCGATGAAGATTGTCTGATTCAGGGAGGCCGGCGCATCTCTTGGCGAAATGCCCAGAGGCGTGCCGGTAATCTTGCGAGCTGGATGCAACAACGTGGTGTCAGTCCGCAGGGTAAGGTTTCTCTCTATACCTACAATCATCCAGCTTATATGGAAGGCCTCTATGCTGCTTTCAAGTCGGC
>Ga0213858_10000433_pt1 | contig 20085 bp, 26 predicted proteins | sample PICome_FD_160122 | JGI IMG/M metagenome (GOLD analysis project Ga0213858, IMG submission 160122) | Coastal seawater microbial communities near Pivers Island, North Carolina, United States - PICO245 | ecosystem: Environmental > Aquatic > Marine > Coastal | place: USA: North Carolina | collected... | reverse complement strand
TACTGGCGTGCGAAAGCCCGATACCTACGTCAACACGTACGCCACTGGCTTTCCTTTCCGAATCTCTGAGGATTACTTCACCGACACCGAGATTCCGGATCAGGTGAAGCGTGCTCAGATCGAGCTTGCTGTTTACCTGAAGAACAACACGGACGGCATCAGCCTCAGCGGTCTGAACGATTACAAGAACGTTCAGATTGGCAGCCTCAACGTGACGCCCGACAAGGCCGGTGCTGTTGGAGCTGACCACGTTCCGCCGATGTTTGAAAGGTACTTGACGGGTCTTAGAATTAGTGGACCAGGCAACATCGCTATTAAACGGAGCTGACCATGTACGCAGACCTTTCAGGCGGCTTCGAGTTCATCTCTGACACTGCTGCTCACACCGGCAGGTTCAGCAAGGTGTACTTCAAGGAAGACACTGTGATCAGCGCGATCACGGTGAAGAACGCAACCGGCAACAGCTTGGCTGGTGAGACTTTTGTGGCCGACACCTACATCTGCGGAATCATCACCAGCATCACGTTGACCAGTGGCGCTTGCCTTGCATATAACCTCTGATGGGACTTGCTCAGTCGCTGGAGAAAGTAGCCGGTAACGTTATCGACGCGCTGGGCGCAGACGTGACGATCCGCTATGTCACGGCTGGCACTTACAACACGACGACGGGCGTCATCGGGGAAACCGAAAGCGACACCGCCATCAAAGGAGTGGTGCAGAACATCAGGCAGAGCGAGGTCAACGACCTTGTGCAGGCCAGCGACAAACGCTTGATCGTCGCGGCAAAGGAACTGGCGACGGCACCCGGCACCAAAGACCGCGTGGTGATCAGCACCGTGGTGCATCAAATCATCGAAGTGCAGACGATCGACCAGGACAATACGGCGATCACCTACGAGCTGATCTTGAGGGCGTAGCGATGGCTCGCGGCATCCGAATCCGAGACATCGGCGACTTCTGCAGAGAGGAGGTCGAGCAGGTCGTTAAGGAGACGACGTTCGCACTGCATAGCAAACTCAAGCTGTACGAAGCCGCTACAAACGGCGGAGTCGGCACACCTGTTGATAGCGGGGTGCTGATTGGCGCGTGGGAGCAGACGATGGATAACCCGTTGCAAGGGCGTGTATTCAACCGCACTGTCTATGCACAGCCCGTGATTATGGGCGAGAACCTGCCTAAGTCTTGGGGCAACAAATATCGGACCAAGCAAGGCACAAAGCCTGGCTATCCCGAGATGATCGCTGACGAGGTAGCCGAAAGAGACGTGCCTAAACTCGTGAATAAAGTCAGGCGGAGACGCGGATAATGGCCGCTGCTGATCTCAACTCGATCCGCTCAACGATCGAAGGGCGTCTTGCCACCGAACTTGCGGGCAGCCCCGTGCTGCCGGTCGTGTTTAACAACATGCCTTATGAGCCGACGCCAAACAGCTCCTGGGTGCAGTGCCTGACGGCCTTCGGAGCCAATGAATATCTCAGCCTCGGTGGCACTACCGACTCCGACAATCGGATCACAGGGTTGATCCTGTTCAACATTTTCACGCCTAAGGGTGTTGGCCCCGGCGCTAATTATGTGATTGGTAAGCGCGTTCGAGACCTTTACAATAGGGTCATCGTGTCGGGGGTTTACTTCGACGCTCCCGTCGGTCCAGAGGCACTGGCTTCACCAGCTCCCGAGGGCTATTTTTCAACTCAGGTCCGTGTGACCTTTGAATTTATCGAGGAACTCTGACCATGGCCTTTTATCGCGGTGAGGAGGGAAGCGTCAAATTCGACGACGCTGGCTCTTCCGCTTCTGCAATCACTAGCACCCGGTCCTGGTCCCTGACACTGGACAAAGAGGTGCTGGAAACCACCGTGATGGGTGACACCTACGCAGGAAACGTCGGTGGCATCATCAGCGGCAACGGCAGCGTCGAAGTGATCTACACCGCTTCGTCCTCTGACGAGACGGCAGCATTTATCGATCACATCAACACCGCGACTGACGAAGGCACTGCGCTGTTTGAGTTGTTCCTCGATACCAGCGGCGCGAAAAAGATCAGCTTCGATGGCGTGGTGACATCGGCTGAGCTTTCCGCCACGGTGGGTGAAATCGAGATCATCACGGTCAACTTCGTGACCAACGGCACCATCACCACCGCTATCTGATCATGGCTTTTTACCGAGGACAACAGGGCACCATTAAGTTCGACAAGGACGCAGCAGGTGCAGCACTTGGCGAGATCGCTGCTGTGCGGTCTTGGTCAATGTCAATCGACAAAGAGCAGCTGGAAGTCACCGACCACGGCGACACCTTCCGCGCTTACGTCGGTGGACTGGTTAGCGGCACTGGCTCCTGCGAGGTGCTTTATGACGCCCCAAGTGCAGGCGACAAGCTCGACTTGTTCAACGAGGCGTTGACTACTGAGGATCCAGCTAACGCTAACTTTGAGCTGTATCTAGATGAAAGCGGCGACAAAAAGTTGTCGTTTGCGGCTCTAGTTACCAACGCAGAGTTCGGTGCTACCGTTGGCGAGATTGAAGTTGTAACTATCAGCTTCACTGCAAACGGTACTATCACCTCTGGTATTTGATGCCTGCGACTCAAAGAACGGTTGATCTGCTGGTTGGGGCGTTTGATCTCAACCAGCGTCGCAAGTTTGAGCTAAAGAACGGCGACGGGGAAAAGATCATTGATCTCTACTTCAAGCCGATCACCCGTGCTGATCGCAAACGGGCGCAGAATCTTGCTGGTTCTGATGAAGCCCTAGACATCAGCACCAACATGCTTTGCCAGCTTGCCGAGCTGGAAGACGGCACCAAGGCGTTTGCTCCGGCTGATGCAGCGAAACTGCAACGCGAGCTGCCCGAGTCTGTCCTAAATGAAGTCGAGCTGTTCGTCTTTGGTCTCGGTGAAGAGACCAGCCTCGAAGACGCAAAAAACGACTAAAGCAGGACAAGTGGGTCTTTTATGAGTTCCACCTGGCCTGCGAACTAGGGATGACGGTCAGCAGGCTTCGCACTGAGCTGACAGATGACGAGCTGGTGCATTTTGCGGCCTTCCATGAGCTGAAGTCCGAGATGGAAGAAAAAGCTATGCAGCGCGCAAAGCAAGGGCGGCGGTAGACTTCGCTTATCGCTAGGTCGCCGTGGCACAGTCATCCGTCGATCTGATTGTCAACGCCGTAAAGGCGATCAATCCACTTCGCGCGGTTGCGGCAGCTAGCAAAAAAGCAGAGGTTGCAATAAACAGCCTGAAGAGGGCTGCGAAAGATACAGGCGACAAGCTTGCCGATATGGGCCGCAAAGGCAAAAAGGGCCTGGCTGATTTAGCGAGAAAGGCAGGGCAAGCAGCAGGCAAATTTGGAAAACTAGGCAAGGCGGCTTTACTTGCTGCAGGGGCTGCGGGTGCGGCAGCGTTGCTTAAGTTCTCATTCGGCAAGGCGGGCGAGCTAGAGAGGCAAACTAAGAGCCTGCAAGTTCTTACCGGGTCGCTGGAAACAGCCAAGGGGATTATCTCTGAGCTGCAGGCGTTCGGTGCGGTGACGCCGTTCACAAGCACAGAGCTGATCGAAACGTCGAAACGCTTGAAGGCTTTCGGCTTCGAGACAGAGCAGGTCGTTGACATCACCAAGCGACTCGCTGATGTTGCTGGTGCGACTGGTGCCGACCTGAGCGGCATCGCAACGGCGTTCGGCCAGATTCAAGCGAAGGGCCGACTACAAGGTGAGGAGCTGCTGCAGCTGCAGGAGCGAGGCGTCGCGCTCCAAGACGAGCTAAGGAAGATGTATGGCCTGACCGGCACTGAGTTCAGCAAAGCACTGGAGAAAGGACAGATCAGCGCCAAAGCAGCAGAGGTTGCTCTGATCAGGCTGACAGAGGCAGGCGGTAAATATGCAAACGGTGCGGTCGCCCAGTCCGATACTTTGTTTGGCAAACTTTCAACGTTGCAAGATGCTTTGCAGCGGTTCGGTCAGAACATCGGCAAGGTGCTGTCACCTATTTTTAAGGGCATTATTAACTTCCTCACAACTATTACGAACCAGATCAACAATCTGTTTAGGGAAGCAGAGATTGCGAGAAAAGTAGACGAAGAGCTTGGAATAAGCGGCAAGGGTTCAGCGAAACGATTTGCAGGTGGTCGCACAGTCGCAGAGCGTCGAGAGTTCTTTGAACGAAGACAAGCAAGGATTGAGGAGCTAAGGAACAGTGATTTCCTGAGAACTCCCGAGACACCCGACATGACGATCCCTGAGTTGTTGCAGGGCAGAGCTGGTACTGGCGGCAAAGATCCTGCTGAGGAAGCCGCACAAATTGCACAAGCATCGGCAGATCGTGTGCGCTCATTAGAGCAGGCAACTTTGCTCGCATCTGCGCTAACAGACGAGGAGCGGAAACAGTTCGAGCGCCAGATCCAAATTGCTGACATTCTTGAAAACAAACGCGGCCTGACAGAGGATCAAATCAAAGCAGAGCTTGAAGCAACTACTGCGCTGTTTGAGCAGCAGGATGCCACTGAAGCTATTACTAAAGCCAATGAACTTCGCCTAAAGCAAGACGAAGCTCTGAAGAAAAAGCTAGACGAGCAAAAGCAAAAAGCTGAAGAGCTTGATAATGCTTTCCGAACTGGAATTGTTGACGCTCTCACGGCAGCAATCGAAGGAACTAAGTCGCTAGGCGATTCCCTGCTGGGTGTCATCAAGTCGATGGCAAAGCTAATCCTCCAGCAGAAGTTGCTTAACGCGCTGAAGGGCTTTAGTTTCACCGGCTTCCTAGGTTTCGCAGACGGTGGTCGTCCACCTGTTGGTCGCCCCTCGATCGTCGGTGAACGCGGCCCCGAGTTGTTTGTCCCCGATAGAGCTGGCACGATCATCCCTAACAATCAGCTAGGTGGAGGCGGCGCTGCCATGGCCTCTAACGTCGTTGTGAACGTTGATGCCAGCGGCACTACCGTCGAGGGCAACGAGGGCCAGTCACGGCAGCTCGGCGCTTTGATTGGCGCTGCAGTCCAGACTGAGTTAATTAAGCAGCAACGACCTGGAGGACTTCTGAGCCGATGACCGCTAGCTGGGATTCATCCGTCAACCTGCAGCCGTCCTACGGCACAACAAAGGGCAGCCAGCCGCTTGTCCGACGGGCACGATTCGGCAGCGGTTATGAACAGGTAGGCAGCCTGGGCATTAACCAAAACCCGAAGTCGTTCACGCTTACGTACAACCTGTCGGAGTCAGAGTCGGACACCGTTGAGGCGTTTTTAGATGCCCGTGGTGGCACTGAGAAGTTTACTTTTACGCCACCGAGCGAAAGCAGCAGCATCAAAGTGCGTTGCTCTGCGTGGAGCAAAACGATGACTACTAAGGGTCGGGTTCAGCTGACCACAACCTTTGTGCAGGTGTTTGAAGCATGAGCACACCGCAGTCGATTCAGGAGCAGCTGCAGTCTTTAGAGCCCTCGGCGATTATCGAGCTGTTCCAGCTGGAGCTGACCCAGGCTGTCAACGGCGTGGATCAGGTTTACTACTACCACGCAGGCACAAACGAGCTGACCGCTGACGTTGTGTTTAACGGCCTGACTTATACGGCAACAGCAATCGAGGTCGACGGCTTCGAGGCGTCAACGAAAGGCGTGCTGCCTCGGCCGACAATGCGGATCGCAAACACCGGCAACGCCATCTCGGCTCTGCTGCTGCTTTACAACCCGCTGCAGGCAAAGGTCACGCGAATCCAGACCTGCAAAAAGTTTTTGGACGCCGTAAACTTCACGAGCGGCACAAACGCGACCGCAGACCCTACCGCCAAGTTTGAAGACCAGATTTATTACATCGACCGCGTTGCGAACGAGAACCCGCTCTTAGTTGAGTTTGAGCTGGCAAGCAAGCTCGATTTAGTCAACGTCGCGCTGCCACGTCGCCAAGTGTTGGAGCATTGCCCTTGGGTGTATCGCGAGGAAAGCACATGCGGTTACAAGGGCACGAACTACTTCGACATCAACAACAACCCGACGACTGAAGCCAACGATGTATGCGGCAAGCGTTACACCAGCTGCACGCTGCGCTTTCCTAAAGGCGATCTGCCGTTCGGAGGTTTCCCAGGTGCCCGACTTCAGATGTGACGCTGAGGCGCACGCTGCACGGTGTTACCCACGCGAATCGTGTGGCCTCATCGTCAACGGGCAGTATTGGCCATGCCGTAACGCAGCAGATGCACCGGAAAACACCTTCGTGCTAGAGCCTCGTGACTATGCCGTCGCGGCAATGATGGGCAAAGTCGAGGCTGTTGTTCACTCGCATCCGCAAGGTGGGCCGCCGAGCGAGTCTGACCAAACTGTGTGCAGTCAGGGCTCTGTGCCTTGGCACATTCTGCGGATGCCTCAGAACGAATGGTTGACTATCAATCCCTGATCGGCCGCCAGTGGGAGTACGGCAAGACCGATTGCTTTACGCTCGTGCGCGATTGGTTCAAGCTGCAGGGCGTTGAGCTGCCGGATTATGAGCGGCCAGAAAGCACGCAAACGTGCGAAAGCATCTTCCTCGCAGAGGCTGAGCGCATCGGGTTCAAGCAGGTCACCATGCAAACCCGACAGCCCGGCGATGTTCTGATCATGAGAATCGCCACGCGCACTCCGATGCACGCCGCTGTTCTGTTGCCCGACGAGCGGATATTGCACCAGCAACGTGATTCGCTAAGTGCGGTGATTCCGCTGAGCAGATACTATTTGGCAAGGGTCGCGGCGGTCTTCCGATATGCAGCAAGTCGTCCGACTGCTGGGTGATTTAGGCGAGCGGTACGGCGCAGAGCACGTCTACCAAAACCTCCGCACGCCTGCTGATGCCATCAAGCTACTTTGCATCAACTACCCAGCGTTTAAGACTGAGCTAATCGCAGCGCACGAAAGCGGCATCGGTTATCGCGTACTGCAGGCTGGCGTTGATCTGAACCTTGACGATCTGCACCTGCCGATCGGTCAGAACGATTTGATCGTCACGCCTGTGCTGATCGGTCAGGACGGCGCTGGTCGAATCCTTGCAGGCATTGGTCTGATTGCGGCTTCGTTCTTCTTTCCTGGTGCTGGCCTGTTCGGTACTACTGGTTTGTTCGGTGCTGGTGGTGCTGGCATCGTTGGCGTTTCGTCTGTTGCTGTCTTGAACGCCACTGCGATCGGCACGGCGCTGTCAGTTGTTGGCGCAAGCATGGTGCTGGGCGGCATAACGCAGATGCTGTCACCACAGCCTGAGCTGCCAAACGGCGGCGTAAGCACTCGGGGCGAGTTCCAGGCAACGCGGCCAGAGTCAGTCAATCGCGGTGCTGACGGCCAGCAGTCTTACGCCTATCTCGGCGCACAGAACACCGTTGGTGTTGGCGCGACTATCCCGGTGGCTTACGGCAAGGTGCTGATCGGCTCGCACGTCATATCGGCGGATGTTGACGTTGCTGATGAATCTGACCCGATCAAGAAAGCAACTAGAACGCCAAGCCCGGATACCGTCATGCTTAACGGTAACAAGCTGGAGTTTGGTGAGCGCAGAGATAACAGCGCACGCTGGAACTCGGTGCATTTTTTGAACAATAGATCGAACACAGGTGCCGACAGATTCGTTAATCCCTCAAAAGATGATGAGCTGACTGCTGCAAACAATTTTCGCCTTGAATTTACTGAAGGGCCAACCAAAGCACCCGGCGAGTATTTTGTGTTCCTTGAAGTTAACAAACTGTTTGATTCTGTCAGCGGTACAGGTTCGACAAAAACTGATGGGTTCATCAGCTACATGATTGAATCAAGGCGTCAAGACACTGACAACATCCATGCTAGGGAGTCATACACAATTCAAGGGCTAACAACCGATACATATCGCTGGTATCACAAATTTGACCCAAACAAAGCGCCAAATATTGATTTCTACAACCTTGACGTAACCATCCTCGACGCATCAGTTGATTCGTCTGTTGTGTTCACTATTCGGCACGGCTTCCGCCCGAGCATTTCCTAACCATGGCGCTTAACTCAACCTCTAGCGTTCGGCTTGTTGACCTGCTGTGCGAAGGCCCGATCGAGGGTTTTGATGCAATCAATGAGCAGATCTTTTTAGACGAAACTCCGTTATTTACCGGCAAAGCCGCAAACTTTCCGACTGAGGATGTAGACGTTGACTATCGTCTCGGCGGGCGAAGGCAAGAGCGTTTGCTGCAAGCAGGCAACGCAACAACCACAATCACAGGCGTTGCAGTTCAAGTTGGGCAAAACTATTCCGAAACAGTCAACGACAGCGATGAGGTAACAGCTCGCGACTATGGCTCTGGCACTGTCATCAGACAGATCACTGATTCAGAAGTTGATTCGGTGCAGCTGTTGTTCACGATTCCGCGTTTGCTTTCAACTGCTGTTGAAGGCTTGGCGAAAGGCCAGCCGTTCAACGGCAGCCTGCAGATTCGCGTGTCAGTGCAAGCCCAAGGCTCTGCCTACAACGTTGTGTTCGACAAAACGATCACAGGCATCGCGCTGACTGACTACCAGATCAAGACACCTGTCATTGAGTTGCCGCGTAATGCCAAAGGTGAGGGCTATCCGTGGAACATCAAGGTTGAAAAGGTAAACCTGGGCGAAGACCATTTTGAGGTCAAGTTCGCGAACTTTGAAGAGGTGCCTAAAACCTCGCCGCTGGCGAACGGTCGAGCCAATCAACTGATTTGGTCGTCAATCATTGAGCGTCAAGAGATCCGCAGCGCCTACCCGTACACCGCTTGCGTTGGCCTTGAACTAAACACCCGGCAGTTCAGCAACCTGCCGACTCGTGCCTACCTAGTGAAAGGGCGACTGGTAGAGATCCCGCATAATGCTGCGGTCCGTGATGATGGCAGTCTTGACCTGACGCAGGAAGTTGCGTTTGACGGCAGCACCCGAACGTCATGGACGACCTGCCCTGTCTGCATCTTTGCCGACATGGTGCTCAACGATCGCTACGGCTGCGGTGATTTTGTAACCGCGTCCAACATCAGCTACACGGATCTCTACCCGCTAATTCAGTACGCAAACCAGCTAGTCACGAACCAAGACGGCACGACAGAACCACGATTTGCCTGCAACGTTGTCATCGGTGATCGCGCAGCGGCTTACAACGTGCTGCAGGATCTCGCCTCGGTGTTCCGTGGAATGTCCTACTGGAGCAGCAACACCGTGCAGCTGGCCGCTGATCACGGCAATCTTGACGGCTCTGCCATTGATCCGGTTCACCTCTACACGAACAGCAACGTCATTGAAGGCGTTTTCAACTACACGGGCTCATCGCTCAAAACGCGCAGCACCAGCATCCGCGTCCGCTACAACGACCCCGACAACTTCTATAAGCCGAACTTTGTTGTCGTCGAAGACGCCGCGCTGATCACTAAGTACGGCTATCAGGTTCGCGAGGTCGTCGCCTTTGGCTGCACGTCACGCAACCAGGCGTACCGCTTGGGCCGCTGGATGATGGCATCAGAGGAGCTAGACGGCGAAACCGTCACGTTCTCGACTGGCCTTCAGGGCGCGATCGTTTTGCCTGGTCAGGTGTTTGCTGTTGCCGATGAGATGCGGCAAGGCGCACGCATCGCGGGGCGTTGCAGCGCAGCGACGACAACGACGGTCACTGCAGACATCACGGTGACGTTGCCCGGTGGCGCAGGTCACACGCTCACCGCAACGCTGCCCGACGGCACGATTGAAACCAAGACGATCAGCACTGTTGTTGGCTCTGTGATCACAGTGTCGTCTGCGTTCAGCGCAGCACCGCTGGCGCAGTCGATTTGGTCAATCCAGTCGTCAACCGTTGCCCATCAGAAGTTCCGCTGCATCTCGGTCGCTGATGGCGGTGATGGCACGTTTGCGATCGTCGGCGTCCAGCACAACGACAGCATCTATGCAACAGCGGACAACGCCGACGCCCTGGAGTACCAATCGGTCACGACGTTCGACAAGATCCCGACAGCTCCAAGCGGTCTGACCTTTGAGACGAAAGAGGTCCGCAGAAACAACAACGTCGTCAACGACGTTTTTCTGGGCTTCAAGCGTGACGATGATGGCAACATCAGCGGTTTTGAAATCCGTTACAAAGTCGGCGACGGTAACTTTCAAACTGTCAGGCAGACGACCAATGAACTGAAGGTTGAAGGCGTCAAGCCTGGCTCAATCGTGACGTTCCAGATTCGTGCGATTGGCCGTGACGGCACGTTCAAAAACTCGGCCTGGACATCTGGGTCATTTGTTGTTCCTAAAGAAGACCAAACAACCGAGGGCGGCACAACGGTTACTGAGCTGCCACCTGATCCGCAGAACGTGCAGCTGGAACCCCATCGCTCGAATCAGGTGATGGTCACTTGGTCTGTGCCGAAAGAGGGCCTGGGCGCAACCAGCGACAGGCTAAACGCTGAGATCCGCCACAGCTCAAAGACTGACGGCTCTGGCACTTGGCCGAACAGCTCGTTGCTCACTGTCGTCAAGGCCAACACGTTCTACGCGATCCTGCCGGAACTATCGGGTGAATACCTCGTCCGGTTTATCGACGACCAAAACAAGAAAAGCTCAGCGGTTCGTTCAGTCGTTCATACGCTGACGGATTCAGTGCCGCGCTTGCTGATCCTTGAGGATCGCGAGGACAGCGATACCCCTGAGTTCCAAGGGCAGAAAAACGACACGTTCTACTCAGAGGAATACGACGCGCTGGTTATCGATGGAGACCAAACCATTGACGACATTTTGGACATTGATGCCCTGAGCAGCTTTGACTTCCTCGGCACCCGTAAGAGCAGCGGCGAGTATTTCTTCGCCAACACGCTGGATTTGGGCGCACAGTTCGACATTGAGTTCAGCCGCCATTTGGTGATGCGTGGCACCTATCCGGCTGACGACATCGACGAGCGCACGGCGCTAATCGATACCTGGACCGACTTCGACGGCTTAGAGGCTGACGACGTAAACGCTGAGGTCTACCTACGAGCCGCAACCACGGGCATCACAGCAGAAGACGAGCTGACGGAAGACGGCGACAAGCTGCTGCTGGAGAATGACGACAACCAAGAGCTAGAAAGCAACTTGGTGTTCGGTGACTGGGTGCCGCTACGAAACGGGCACTTTCAAGGCCGCCTGTTCCAGTTCAAGTGCGAGCTGAGCAGCGATCACGTTGACCAAACGCCGCTGTTGGATGAGCTGGGCTTTACGGCCAAGATGCCGCTAAGGACAGAAACCAGCTCTGTGATCGCGTCTGGCACGGACTCAGGCGGCAAGGCGGTGACGTTCACTAATGCGTTTTTCCAAGATGGCGTCTTCTACAACACGCCGCCCAGCATTGGCATCACGGCTTTCAACCTTGCATCAGGCGATTACTATGAAGTGACTTCGATCACCAGGACTGGATTCACAGTGAAGTTCAAGAACAGCAGCACTGCCGTGATTGATCGGAACTTCCAGTATCAAGCGGTCGGCTACGGCTCTGAGCGTTCCTAAAAATGGCAACTCACGACTACATCATCAGTAACGCCTCGGGAGCGAGCGTGAGGGCAGATCTTAATAATGCTCTCGCTGCGATCGTCAGCAATAACAGCAACGCAACTTCGCCAGCCACCACTTACGCATATCAATGGTGGGCCGATACAACGACCGGCCAGTTAAAGCTGAGGAACTCGGCTAACTCAGCATGGATCACCATTTTCGAGCTTGACGGCACGATGCTGATGGAGGACGGCAGTGCCGCATCGCCTGGCCTCAGTTTTGCATCAGACACCAACACAGGCTTTTTCAGCGGCGGTGCTGACAAGATTGGTTTTGCTACTGGCGGTGTAGAGCGCCTAGAGATTGGCAGCTCTGAGGTTGTATTTAACGACCCCAGCAATGATGTTGACTTCCGCGTGGAGTCAAACGGCAACACTCACATGCTGTTTGTCGATGCAGGAAATGATCGCGTCGGCATAAACGCTTCGTCGCCTGCAGCAACTTTGGACGTTGCAGGCAATCAGATATTTACTGCCGCAAATCCACAAATTCAATTTAACGCTGGCGGACCGATTATTAAGTTGCCTGCTGCTAATACGCTTTCTTTCTTTACTGATAGCACAACGGAAAGAGCACGCCTCGATTCAAGTGGCAGGCTCCTCGTGGGGACGTCTTCGAACGTTCCCAATAGCAACAATGACACTCTGCAGGTTGCTGGGACTGGCGGAGCAAACCTTGGGCTGTCTCGCTTTGTCGCAACGTTTGCTGGTCCTGAGATTAGTTTCTATAAGAGCCGCAATGCCACCATTGGATCACATACGGTTGTCCAGACAGATGATGTATTAGCAAACCTGTATTTCTACGGCTCGTCAGGAAGTAACTACCAAGAAGGAGCGAGGATCACTGCGGCTGTAGAGGCGGGCACAAAGAGTGCTTCTTCTATGCCGTCGAGATTAGTCTTTAGCACCACAGCGGACGGTGCAAGCAGCCCGACGGAGAGAGTCAGGATCGATTCAAAAGGCCGAGTGCTGATTAACGATACTAGTGCGGCTACAGATGATTCGTTTTTAACAATCAAAAACGGTTCGGGAGCCTGTGAAGTAAACATAATGTCAAGCCCTAGTCACGCTAGCGTCCTCAACTTAGGTGACACAGGTGATTACAACATTGGACGAATTAAATACGAACAATCCGACAATTCATTGCAGTTTCATACAAGCAATGCCGAGCAGGCGCGAGTTGATAGCGTTGGGCGGTTCATGGTTGGGGCGACTTCTGGCGATGGCAAGCTTGTAGTTCGACAAGCTCAAAACACAACAACAGCAGGAACTTTTGCAAACTCCCATGTAAAACTTACATGTCTAAACACAACAGACAGTAATGGATTTACTGGAATTACCTATGCAGGAAGTACTGCAGATAATTTCGGTTGGACTGTAGGACTGCGAAGGGTTTCAGCCTCTGGAACCGATACTGCATTTTGTTTTCGCCATCACAACAACAGCGTATCTGGCAATGAGCGGATGCGGCTGACTGGTGATGCTAACCCCGCACTTCACATCGGAAAAAGTGACTATAACGTTAATGCTGCAGGTGTAAGTATTGGTGCCGAAGGCAACCTTCATGGACTTATTGAATGTACGCGCGATGGCAATGTGTCTGCACAATTTGCACGTTTAACCAATGATGGAGTTATTGTTAATTTCAGGCAAGGTGCTTCAGTAGAAGGAACTATCAGCGTTTCAGGCACCACTGTTTCTTACAACGGTGGTCACTTAGCTCGTTGGTCACAACTAGCAGGCGGCGCAGAACGCACTGAAATTTTGCGTGGTACTGTGCTGAGCAACCTTGATGAAATGTGCGAGTGGGCTTATGAGGCCCAAGACGCAGTGCTTTACACCGAAGAGGATGAACTTCCTGAAGGTGTAAACGTTGGCGACGTAAAGACACCTGCTGTTGCGGCTGGAACAGAAGACAACGAACAGCTGAACCGCATGAAAGTCAGCGATGTCGAAGGTGATGTCAACGTGTCTGGCGTATTCCAAACCTGGGACGATGACGATGACACATACACCAACGACTTCTACTGCGCGATGACGGGTGACTTTGTGATCCGCATTGCACAGGGCACAACCGTTGCACGCGGTGATCTGCTGATGTCTGCTGGTGATGGAACGGCAAAACCGCAGGATGATGACATCGTGCGTTCCAAGACCATTGCCAAGGTGACTAGCACCACGGTTTCTACTACTTACTCAGACGGCAGCTATTGCGTACCTTGTGTGCTGATGGCTTGCTGATCGGCCTAAACTTTCTCTGACTTCACTTCATCATGGCTAACACCTACGTCTGGAAAATCGCTGATCTGAACCGTGACCTCAGTGACGGATTCGCACACACGGCTCACTACACCGTGACCGCAATCAGCGATCAAGTTGACGCAGATGGCAACGCCTACAACTCAGGCGCTTACGGCAGCATCGGCCTGGATCGTCCTGACACGCTGGCCGACTTCGAGGATCTGACTGAAGCTGACATCGTGGCAGCAGTGCAGGCCAAACTCGGTGGCGCTGAAAAGGTCACTGAGATCCAAGATGCACTGGCTGCACGCATCGTTGAACAGATTACGCCGACTCAGGCGTCTGGCAAACCTTCTGGCTGGTAAGTCCCTTGGCTGATCGCAAAATCTCAGCTCTGACCGAGCTAACTGCTCCTGCGTCTGGGGATCTGTTCCCCGTCGTTGACATCTCAGAGGCTGACAACGCCGACAAGAACAAAAAGATCACCTACGGGACGATGTTCCGCGCCTTGCCTGATGGCACGGTTGGTGCTCCGTCGATCGGCTTTGCCAGCGATAACGCCACGTCTGGCATCTACCGGACAGCGGCGAACGAGATTGCGATCAGCAACAACTCAACGTTCAACGCCAAGTTCACGACCTCAGGTTTTCAGGTCGGCTCTGGCACCGCTGCGGCACAGCTGCACATTTTTGGCAGTGACACCACCGATCAGGTCATCATCGAGAACACCGATGCTGGCCTTGATACTGCGCCGGATCTGGTGCTGTATCGCAACAGCGCATCACCTGCCGCTAGCGACAACCTCGGCAACCTTGAGTTCCGTGGTGAGAACTCTGGCGGCACCACGCACGCCTACGCCCAGGTCAGCGCACAGATTCAGACCGTCACCGACGGCGCTGAGGATGGCGTTCTTGATCTGATGACGGCCTCAGGCGGCACGACTGCAAGCCGCTTGCGTCTGTATGGCTCGTTCATCGGCATCGGCGAAACTACGCCGACGAAGCCGCTGCATCTGACGACTAGCTCAACAGGCACGCAGATCCAGTCGGAATGTACGGCTGACGATGCAGGCTCTGGTGGTGACATCGTTCTGTTTCATCGCCGTGGCGCATCAAGCGCCGGTCAGGATGCTGACGTTCTGAGCACCGTGTTTTTCCGGGGCAAAAACGACAACGCAACGCCGGAGGAGCTGAACTACTGCGCGATTGAGGGCAGCATCAGCGATGCGACCGACGAGTCAGAAGACGGCGCACTGAAGTTCAAGGTCGAAAAGGCTGGCACGCTTTCCACGCAGCTTGAGGTCAGCGGAGCAAACATCGGGTTCTTTGGCGCCACGGCTGCGGCACAGTCCACGCACGTCGCTGACATCACGACGACGGCGACCACCGGCACGCTGCCAACAGCAAACGGGACTGTGACGATCGCCGATGCGGCGTCACCGACGAACGCTGAATTGCTTGAGTATTGCGTCGAGCTTGAGGCAAAGGTCGAAGCTCTCCTAGCCTTCGCGAGTGCTCATGGCCTGATGGCCTCTAGCTGATGCAACGACCTGACCCGATGATCTGCGCCACTTATGGCGCGACCGATGTGGCTGCGAACGCGAATCGCACCGCATGGCTTGAGGAGCTTTTTTACTTGGATGGCCGGGACATGGTTTCACACCCAATGCACGGTCTATTCACCGGCTTGGCTCATAAGTACCGCAATCTGGAGTCAACTGACGGTTACTGATGGCCAGATCACTCAACGGCCAAACATTTGTTGTCGGTAAACCGAAACGGACCACGCAGGGAAATGGTCAACACTCACGCCCAAAAAAGGGCCGCAAGAAGTACCGTGGCCAGGGAAAACGCTAATTCGACTAATGATCAAGCGTCTTGTTTTTGGTGTAGCCGCTGGCGCACTTGCCTTGGCTCCCCTCTCTGCCCGCGCAGATTGGTACGTCAACCCGGAACTCAACATGTCTGCAGGGCTTGATTCGGGCACAGGCTCCGGCAGCCTTGAGGGCCACATTGGTTATGACTTTGACAACGGTGCTTACGTTCAAGCCGGTCCTGCTGTGCTTTTCCCTTCGTCTGGTGAGAAGGAAGTTGAGTTCACCGGCAAGGCTGGAATCAGCGGCGGTCCTCTCTACGGCGAGGTTTCTTTCAGCACTGGTGATGAACTGGGCCTTGGTTTCAAGACTGGTGCCAAATTTAGCTTCTGAGCTATAACTCAATCGTCTCCTCACACAGACGGCAAGAGGCTCCCGTACTTGTGCAGAGCGCGGGGGCTTTTTGTTTGCCTCGACAACTATGCAAAAGCTTTTCAACGTAATGTCCGTCGCATCCTTTGTGATGTCAGCGGGCATGATCGCTGGATCGGTGATGCTTTACACCCGCATCCCATCACTGACCAAGCTTTACATCAGCGAGCTGAAACTTGAGCTGACCCAGATGATCACCGACATGGTGCCTGGTCAGATTGATCAAGCGATGCCAGAGTTGCCAACCAGCACTGGTCCAGCTGTGCCTTTCAAGATGCCTTGACATAGGAAAGCCCCGCCGAAACGGGGCTAACCGAATGACCCATACAAAAAGCCTGGATCACTCCCTGCCAAGGAGCCCCAAGCATACTGTTTAGGTGATCATTTTGGTGTGAGCGGTTGGATCGTCGTCGTGAGCTTCCGGCCCGAAGCCTTCCGCCTTGATCCGTTCAGCAAAGTCCGCTTCTGGCGCGGGTGCCTCTTGTTTCTGCTCAAACGAAGCTAGCCACTCACGCAAGGCGTCCCCGGTTGGCGTGCCCTTGGGCCACTTAACCCACTTCAGAATGGCCTTTGTATCTGTGAACGGCCTGGCAGATTTACCGCAGAGAACGGTGTAAACAATGGGAGGCCCCTCCCTTCTCCGGTTCCTTTCAATCCAAAGTTGACCTGCCGTAAACCGCTCTGACTTCATGCCGCAAATTCGTGAGATAGGTGTACGAAGAATCGGCGTGCCTGACATCTCTGTGGGCCAGCCAATCCCGCCCCCTGTTTTACCAACGGCTCCACCGGTTACGTCTGCAAAGTATCCAGTGATTGAAATGCCTGGATGCGTGCGTGCGCGTATAGCCAAGGGCAGCGGTGTTCAAACGTTTGAGGATGACCCACGCGGCAACGTCACGCTGTGCGATGGGGCGGTTCCTGTGTATGACGCGCCGGACTACAGGCCCCGTGACTTCACATGGGTGCAGCCACCACAAGCAGACACAAAAAAGCCGGAGCCAAAAACCCCGGCCGCAGTCCCTTCTCCAAGTGTACCGAGAGCCGACCCCGGCCCTTCCAACTTGCCACCAAGCGCGCCATGCCCACCCTTTGGCTCGAAAGAAATCGGATCGTTTAACAAATTAGGGACAGAGGTCCTGGCGGGTTATGAGCTGCAAGACGGCAAGTGCGTAAAGCTTTGGGACCCTGTGCCTGTTGGCCAGGTAGTGAACAACTATGTGCCTGATGTTGGCCCGACCGTATCAGTTGCGGTAACTGCCGCGTTTGCCACCACTGCGGCCATCTTGAGCAAGCCGATTGCGTCAGTGCTGCAAAAGCTGGCCAAGCCAATCACGAAGAAGGTTGTGAAGAAGCTTCTTTTGAAAAAGGCAAAACCGGTATCTTTACGGGAGCGGATCCTGGCGCAGAGAGATCGGAATCGCGCACTAATGGCTTTACGTCGGGCTGTGGGTAAATGATGGCGTGGGTGTGACCCTCTACAGGGATCGGCTTGAGAACTACATCAGCACAGATTGCTTTAAACGGGCTGTTGTCAGACCAGCCATAACCTTCCCGGATCGCCTGCGCACAAGCTTTAAGGCGGCCCATCTCGTAGTTGAGTCTCTTATCGGCAAGGCTCTGTTCGTACAGCGCAACTTGCTTTTCTGCTGCTTTCAGGCACTGGTTAATCGCGCGACGATCCAGTGGCAATGAGATGGTCGCGGTGATCCCAAAATTGTTGCTGTAGTTGCTGCGATAGCCCGTCCTCATTGGCTTCATGAACAGGACTCGGCCCGGATTGTCGGGTATTCCGTCTGGTCCGTCTAAGCCTGTTTCTGGATCTTTGAGGCCGTAGTTGTCGCTGTTGTCGTAAACCGGCTCCTCGTAATACTCATTGTTAGGTCTCCCGAAAGAGTGAACACCGGACAGGAAGGGGGAAATGTTTAGCGTTGCTCCGTCGCACTGAATCCCAGACCCAAAGCTGAACTTTTGATATTGACCTGGAGTGACCTGCACAGCCTGATTGACCACTGAGCCACTGCTATTGCTCACAGGCGATGCAGTTGCGCTCACCTGTGCAGCCGCAGGCGTGGCGTAAATCAAGCCGAGTAGCAGCGCAGTTGCTGTCGCTCTCATTGGCTGAATGTGCTTGTGGAGTCGGTCACGCTTTCAATGATGGTTTCTCTGTCAATAGTCACTTTTTCAATCAGGCCAGGGCCTTGATAGGTCTCCGCAAACTGAAAAGCAGCGCCAGGTGTTGATTGCACCCAGCTGCTGCGACTGGAAAGGTCTAAGCCTGTGCCGCTAACAGCAGGGCTCACAGTGCCGCTGCTTGGCTCAACTCCACTCCCGCTGACCGTGTACTCCCAGCCGGTGCGGTGCGATTCCGAGACGATGTTCTCTTTCACAATCGTCTTGGTCTCTGTGTGGGTCGAGACAACTCCCTGCGAAAAATTTGGGACCACAGGGACCGCTGCGGCTGGTGATGCCAAGAGCAGCAAAAGCGCACTAGCGGCTTTGCAGTTCACTGATCACCTGCCCGATGGCGCTGGTGTTTGCTCCCCCTGCCGTCACAGTGATGGCACCTGCTGTGGTCAGTGTGCCTGCGAGCGTTGAAGCTGTGCCCGCAGACTCAGAAGTAACGTCTCCGAAGGCTGGGACTTCGCCAACAGTTGGTGCACTTGTCGGGATGGCGTCGCCCACGGTGTAGCTGTTGGAAAAGCTAAAAGCGTTGCCGTCAGTCGCCTGTGATGCGGTCACCGTGGTTAATGCACCAACTCCAGCGGTGTGAGCGCCTAGGCCACCGATGACTCCTGCGGTGCTTCCATCTGTTGTATCGACTCCGCTGCCGCTGATGCTGTAGCTGTTGCCTACGCGAACGGCACGGGTTGAAGCACCCCCGACATCGAGCTGGACGCTGCTACTGATTCGGTGGGTGAGATCAGCACGGGCAGGCAATCCAGCCACCAAAGTGATGCCCAATACCAAAAGTGCGCGGGTCATTTGATGCCAGCTTTGGTGTCTTTGTTATCTACGATAACGCCGTTTTCCTCTTTCTTTTTCTTGCCCAGTTTGCCCAGAGCTGGTGAATAAGACGCCGCAGTGCCTGTCAACAGGCTGGCCGGGAAAGTTGGATCGACGGCTTGGGAGAAGATGCCCAGATAGTTGGCGGTGAGGATACCCATTGACCACAGCAGGATGGTCACGCGGACAACATCACCCAGCCACGAGTGCTGCTGTTCGTCCTGTTCGTCTGCTTTTGACTGTGGAGTTTCTGCCATAGCGCAACAGAGCTACGCTTTAAGGGTAACTAGGCCAATCCAATGCTTCTAGTTCTCAAGCCTTTGGTCATGACCATGTGGCGCTCTAGGGCGTTTAAAGAGCTAATCGTGGCGATGCTGGAGAAAATCGTCACTCGCACTGATAACGATTTGGATGACTTGGCTGTCAAGCATCTGCGCGACTTGCTGTTGCCTGACACAAGGATTGAAAAATAGACCTTGTCCGGCATCATCCAAGTGACCCTGCTGCTTATCGCCATGGGCCTCGCGTTGCTGCCGTTTTTTGAGTGGTACAAGCCAGACGTGCCGCATCGCATGGCTGCCATTAAGCAGCTGGAGGAAGCGATGCCCCCTGAGTTGTTGTCAGAAGATGCTGAGTGGTTTCAGGCTTGGAAGGCCAGCGGCATCGACCAGGAGGTGTATTTGCCTCGTTACTTCAAGCAACTAGACCTGCCTGGCGGCGAGCGGAAGTGTTTCACGAGTGCGGCAGCTGCTGTGGCCGCGTACTACAAAAAAGTTGCCACACAGGAAGAGTATGAGCGCATTAGGGCTCGATACGGCGACACCACTTCTGTCTTCGCTCACGTCGAGGCATTAACCAGCTTGGGCCTGCAGGTGCGCTTTGTTGATAACGCTGACGCAGAAGACGTGATGGAAGCCATCGACGCCGGCATCCCTGTGCTGGTCGGATGGCTGCATCAAGGCAACATGCTTCGCGGTGAACCGCCTATGTGCAGCAGCACAACTTGCGGGCACTGGTCGATCCTGCACGGGTACTCGGGCCGATACAGCTCGGATCCGAGTTTTCTTATGACAGACCCGGCTGGGCTGCCTGACATCGA
>Ga0213858_10000432_pt1 | contig 20089 bp, 24 predicted proteins | sample PICome_FD_160122 | JGI IMG/M metagenome (GOLD analysis project Ga0213858, IMG submission 160122) | Coastal seawater microbial communities near Pivers Island, North Carolina, United States - PICO245 | ecosystem: Environmental > Aquatic > Marine > Coastal | place: USA: North Carolina | collected... | reverse complement strand
GCTGCCAAGCGTGAGACGCTCCTCACCATTGCTTTGCGATCTGCCCCTGGAACCCCGGGGGCTTTTTTGTGGATCTTGAGGGCATTCCAGTCAGCGGAATTGTCGCCTGCTGCGGGGGTTTGATTGGATGGGTGGAGTGTTGATCTTCAGTACGGCTCCCACCGTCTATGCCGATCGCCGACGACATCACCGCATTAGTGGGCCGCACCCCTTTGGTGCGCCTGAACCGTTTACCGGCCGCCTGCGGTTGCCAGGCGGAGATCCTGGCGAAGCTGGAAAGCTTCAATCCCACCGCCTCGGTGAAAGACCGGATCGCCGGGGCGATGGTGCAGGCAGCGGAAGCCAGTGGCACCATCCAGCCTGGGCGCACCGTGCTGGTGGAGCCCACCAGTGGCAACACCGGCATCGCCCTGGCCATGGTGGCCGCCGCCCGCGGCTACCGGCTGATTCTCACCATGCCCGACACGATGAGCCTGGAACGCCGTTCCATGCTCCGGGCCTATGGCGCTGAACTTCAGCTCACTCCAGGGGGGGATGGGATGCAGGGCGCGATTGCCCTGGCGCGCCAGCTCGTGGCGGAGGTCCCTGGGGCCTATCTGCTGCAGCAGTTCGACAATCCGGCCAATCCCGCCGTGCACGCGGCCACCACCGCTGAAGAAATCTGGGCTGACACCGGTGGCACCTTGGCTGCTTTTGTCGCCGGTGTGGGCACCGGCGGCACCCTCACCGGCTGCGCTCAGGTGCTCAAGCCCCGTTGCCCGGGTCTGCAGGTGGTGGCCGTGGAGCCGGCGGCCAGCCCGGTGCTGGCGGGTGGAGACCCTGGGCCCCACCGCATTCAGGGCATCGGTGCCGGCTTTGTGCCGCCGGTTCTCGAGGCTGCGTTGATCGATGAGATTGTGGCCATCAGCGATGACGAGGCGATGGCGATGGGTCGGCGTCTGGCCCGGGAGGAGGGACTCCTCAGTGGCGTCAGCAGTGGTGCGGCGGTGGCGGCAGCGCTCCGGATCGGCCAGCGTCCGGCGATGGCCGGTCGCCGCATCGTTGTGATCCTTGCCAGCTTCGGGGAGCGGTATCTCTCCACGCCGATGTTCAGCGGCGCGCCTGCGGCACCGGCCCGGCGGGATGGTCAGTTGTGAGTCGCTCGCCCCAGCTCGACGCCCATGGTGGCGATCCCTATCGGGTGCTCGGCATCGGTCCCAGCGCCTGCCACAGGGAGATCAAGGCGGCCTATCGGCGCCTGGTGAAGGAACACCACCCGGATGCCGGGGGCGATGAGGAGCTGATCCTGGCGCTCAATGCCGCCTGGGAACTGCTGGGGGATGCTGAGCGCCGCCGGGCTTTCGATCGCGATCGCAGAATCGCTTCGGCGGACGATGGCCAGGAGGAGGCCCGGCGCCGTGGTGCCCGCAATGCCCGTGCGGCCCAGGCCGCCAGTCGCTCCACCGGCCGGGGCATCTGCGCTGATGACGCCCTGGTGCAGTGGCTGCAGTCGGTGTATGGGCCGGTCGACCGCCAGCTGGGCCAGGTGATCAATGCCTTTCCGGCCCAGTTGCGCGCCCTCTCCGCCGATCCCGACGACGACGCCCTGATGGAGGCGTTCTGTGCCTACCTGGAGCGGAGCCGCGATCGTATCGACAAGGTGAAAACTCTCTATCAATCTCTGCCGACCCCGGCTTCGGCCCGGGGTTTCGGCCTGAGCCTGTATCACTGCCTCTCCCAGGTGGAGGATGCCCTCAACGAACTGGACCGCTACACGATGGGCTACGTGGACAACTACCTCCACGACGGTCGGGAGATGCTGCGGGAGGCGAAACGTCGCCGTCAGCGCCTTCATGAGGAGCGCGGGCGTCTGGAGATCGGTTGATGGGCCCCTGGCTCTTTCGTGCCCTGCTGCTGGGGATCTGGCTGGTCGCCACCGGCGCTGATCGGCTCTGGTGGACGTTGAACGACGGCCTGCCGGCCTGGGACCAGGCCGACTACCTCAACAGTGCACTCGATCACGGCCGCGCGCTCGGGCTGCTCCCGGGTGGTGCCTGGCAGGGCTGGAACGCCCTGTTGGATCTGTCGCCCAAGATTCCGCCCTTGGCCTCGCTGGTGAATGGCACCGTGATGGCCTGGGCCGGAGATGATCCGGCTCAGGCGGCCTGGAGTCTCAGCCTCTGGCACGGTGTGCTGCTGTGGGCGGTGGCGTCCTGGGCGCTGATGTTGCGTCGTTCCCAGGTGGAGGCGCGCGCCTTTGCCCTGCTGGCGGCCCTGTTGGTGGCTCTGGCGCCGGCCTTGCTCGAGTTGCGCAGCGATTACGTGCTGGAGATGGCCCTTACGGCGATGGTGACCCTCGCCCTCTGGCGGCTCAGCCTCTGGTGGCATCCCCTGGAGGGCGGGCAGTGGCTGCAGGCCCTCACCGCCGTTCTCGCCTGCACCGGAGCGCTTCTCGTGAAGCAGAGCGCCCTGCTGGTGCTGCTTCCGGCTCTGGCCTGGGTGAGTTGGGGCGCCTGGCGTCGGGGCGAGGGGCGACGCCTGCAGTGGTTGGCTGGGGTGGCGGTGGTTCTCGCCGGCGTGCTCCCCTGGCTGCGGCACAACTGGATCACCACCCTGGGTGGCACCAACCGGGCTGTGCTCGAGTCAGCAGCCCGGGAGGGAGACCCAGGACCGCTCAGCCTCAGCGGCTGGCTCTGGTACCCCCGACTGCTGCCTGCCCAGATCGGCGGGGTGATGCTGGCGGTGGGCTGTGCTGGGGTGCTGCTCTGGTGCTGGCAGCGCCGCCGCCACAGCGGCGATGAGCCCCAGGCCTGGCGGTTTCTGGTGGTGACGCTGCTGGTTGGCTGGATGGTCACCAGCCTCAGCCCCAACAAAGATGATCGCTACATCGCCCCCCTGCTGCCGGCCCTGATCCTGCTGCTGGCGCGGGGTTGGTGGCAGTGGGGCCTCTGGTTGCGCGGCCGGTGGCCCGGCCTGCAGTGGTGGTTGGCACCGGTCGCCCTAATCTCAGGGCTGCTGGCCTGTGGGCCCCCTGCCTGCTCCGCCCAGCTGGCCAGACTGCAGAACCGCCATCAGGGGCCGTTGGATGCGATCGTGCGCCGAGCCGGCGGTGCCCGGGCTGATGCGCCACCCACCACCTTGATCGTGGTGCCGAGCACCCCGGATCTCAATCAGCACAACGTCAGTTACTACGGCCGTCGCCAGGGCGGACAACTGGTGGGTCGTCAGCTTGGCAGCAGCCGTGGCGATGTGGAGCCCGTTCTGGCTCGAGCGGAGTGGGTGTTGCTCGCGGAAGGGGATCAGGGTTCGGTGCGCAAAAGCGCGCGGCGACTCGATCAAGCCGTGCGCAGCAGCGGTGTGTTTGAACGGGTCGAGCGCTTTCCTCGGCCGCAGGGGGGGAGTTTTTCCCTCTGGAGGCGGCGTGCGCAGGCGCCGGTACCGGGGGAGTTTGCGACGCAATTTCCTGCTCTCGCCAGCGGTCTGGCCCAGGGGCCGGCCGGCCTGGATCCCTTGTTCGCGGCCGTGGCCGTGGAGCACATGCTCGACGGCCATCAGCTGTATCGCGATCGGGTCAAGCGTCAGGCGGAGCAGGCGCTTCGCCTGGATCCCGAGGCCGTGGAACCCCGTTGGAGTCTGGCCTTGCTGGCGGTGCTGGCGAATCGGCCGGCGGAGGCGGACCGTCAGTTCGCTGCTCTGGAGGCTTCTCTGCCCCAGAACCCCTGGCCCAGCGCCTACCGGGCGGTGGTGTCGATCGCCGCTTGGAACCCAGCCCAGGCGCGCCTGGTGATGGAAGCCGCGCGCCGGCGCCATGACGATGGGGCGATCTTGGTGGCGCTCGATGATCTCAGCGCTGTGTTGTCTGGCGCGCTCTGGCGTCTTCCCGCTGCTGGCCGCTCGATTCCTCGCGCTGTGCAGGAGGTGGAAGCGACGCTTCAGTCGCAGGCCTCGAGCTGAGCCAGCTTCAGCCACACATCCGGCACCGGACGGCGCCAGCGCACCTGGCCGTAGTCCCCCTGGATCGCCAGCAATTCCCCTGGCCCTTCAAAGATGTAGGCCGGTGCGGATGGATCGCTGGCCGCTGCCTCCACACTGCCGGTGTAGGCCTGGCGATTGACCCGCACCAGGGCGCCTTTCTTCAGGGCAGGGGCTGTCTCGGCCATCATGACGCTCTTGCTGAGCAGCAGGCTAAAACGATCGCGATGTTGCATCGAGTCTTTGGCCCATCAACTGGCGGTGTATCTGCTCGCCTTCGGTGGTTTGCTGCTGGTGGCCGTGCTGCTCGATGATCTGGCGGCTCGGATTCGCGTGCCCGGCATCCTGATGGTGTTGATGCTCGGCCTGCTGATCGACAACAAGATGGAGTTGGCTTCCGGCACGGCCTCCCTGCTCAACCTGAGCCATGCCGGCCAGATCACCCATGCGGCCCTGGTGCTGGTGCTCTTTTTTGGTGGCCTCACCACCAACTGGGCTGAGGTGCGGGCCGTGATCCGACCGGCCGCCCGCCTCGCCACCCTGGGGGTGATGCTCACCTCCGTGCTCACCGCCGCCGTGCTGATCGGCTTCGGGGCGCTGCAGGGTGACCGACCCGTGCTGGAGCTGTTGCCGAAAGCCTTGTTCGTGGGCGCCATGGTGGGGAGCACCGATGCCTCGGCGGTGCTGGCTCTGCTGCGGCCCCTGGCTGGTCAGTTGCCCCAGCCCCTGATCGATTTGATCGAAACCGAATCCGGCTTCAACGACCCGATGGCGGTGGTGCTCGCGGGTGTCGCCCTCGCTCTGTCCGGTGGGGAGGGCGTGGCACCCGCCGATCTGGTGATCGAGGTGATTCGTCAGTTTCTGCTGGGCATCCTGATCGGCTTCATCGGCGGCAGCCTTACCTTGCAGTTGCTCAGCAGCCGCACCAGTCTCAACCAAACCACGATGCTTCCTGTGGTGAGCCTGGCGTTGCTGATGGTGCTCAGCGGCGGCACCGCCCTGATGGGGGGAAGTCCTCTGCTGGCCGCCTATGTGGCCGGCCTCGTGCTCGGCAATGGCCCCAGCCTGGATCAGGCGGCCCTGGAGGAAGCCCACGCCAGCTTCGCCAAAATGGCTGAATTGATGTTGTTCCTCTGCATGGGGCTGGTGGTGGAGCCACAGAGCGTGGTGTTTGCTGCTGGCTGGGGCTTTTTGCTCTTTCTGGTGATGCAGCTGGTGCGACTCGTGATCGTGCAGACCTTGCTGCTGCGCACAAGCTTCCGCCCGCCTGAACGCATGTTCATCTGCTGGGCCGGGCTCCGTGGCGCCGTGCCGATCGCCCTGGCCATCGATGCCTGGGCGTCTGGGGTGAGCTGGGGGCGGGACATGCCGCCGCTGGCTCTGGCGGTGGTGCTCTGCGGGCTGTTCATTCAGGGTTTCGCCCTTGTGCCGCTGGCTCGCCGCATGAAGATCACGGTGCCGATTGCGGCGGCCCAGGCCCCTTAGCCTGCGGGCCCTTGCCTGGACGAACCCCATGCGCCTGCTTCTGCTCGGATGCACCGGTCTGGTGGGACGTGAGCTGATCCCGATGCTCCAGGCCGCCGGGCACCATCTCACCGTGGTCAGCCGGCGCCCTCAGGCCGTGGCGTGCCCCTCCCTGGCCCAGCCCCTCACCTGGCTGCAGCTGGATCCGGCTCAGGCCGATGCCTGGGCGCCTGAAGGGCCGTTGCATCAGGCGCTCGCGGCTGCGGATGGGGTGGTGAATCTCGCCGGTGAGCCGATTGCTGAGCAGCGCTGGACGCCGGCGCACGTGCAGCTGCTTGAAGACAGTCGTCTCCACACCACCCGCCATTGCGTTGCGGCCATGGCTGGCCTCGAGACGCCGCCTTCTGTGCTCGTGAATGCCTCCGCGGTGGGCTTCTACGGCACCGCTGCCGACGTCTGTTTTCAGGAGAGCAGCGGGGCCGGAACTGATCGACTCGCCAGGCTCTGCACCGCCTGGGAAGCGGCTGCTGCAGACAAACCAGCCGGCACTCGGTTGGTGGTGGTGCGCATCGGCATCGTTCTGGCCCCTGATGGCGGCGCTCTGGGCAAGATGCTGCCCGTGTTCCGCGCCGGTTTCGGTGGACCGATCGGCGATGGTCGTCAGTGGATGAGCTGGATTCATCGCGCCGATCTCTGCCGTCTGATCGCCGCGGCTCTGGAGGATCCGGCCTGGATTGGGGTGGTGAATGGCGTGGCGCCGGAGCCGGTGCGCATGGGGGCGTTCACCACGGCGCTCGGCCGCTGTCTCGGTCGCCCGAGCCTGTTGCCAGTGCCGGGGCCTGTGCTGCAGCTGCTCCTCGGTGATGGTGCCCGGGTGGTGCTGGAGGGTCAGCAGGTCCGCTCCGAGCGCCTGGACAGCCTGGGATTCACGTTTCGCTATCCCGCTCTGCCTGCAGCGCTCGACGCTGCCACCAGGAGCTGATGCCGTTCGCCAGGGCTGCGGCGATCAGCAGGCCGATGGCCGGGGTGAACAGGGGCTCCCAGAGTCGCTGGAACTGACGCAGCGGCGCTTCAAGCCCCTGGCTGCTCGCCACCACGGCCGCTGCGAACCAGAGCGCTCCTGCCAGCACCACGAACACATCCAGCACCAGCAGCCGGTCCAGCCAGCGCTTCCAGAGGGATTCCGAGGCTGCTTTGTTCATGCCCGAGTTCTGGGGTGCCATGGGTGCTGCTTTTGCAGCTGATCATCGATCGCCTCGGCGATCCGTGCCGCGCTGCTGATCCCTGCGGCTCCACCCATGCTGCCGAGGCGCCGGGTCGCTTCGCGCCGGCAGCGCGCCTGGAAGCCTGGATCCGAGGCACTGCGCTCGAGCAACTCGAGTGCCAGTGCGGCGGTGACCTGCAGGGTTTCGGTGCTGCCGACGGGGCCCTCGGCACAGAACACGGTCGGTCCGAGCAGGCGCCGCTGCGCTTCGGCGAACTCGTGGGTGAATTGGGGGCCTTCGCCAACGAGCTGGAGCACCGGTTTGGCCAGTCCCACCGCCTGTTCCGCCGCCGTCCCGGCCATGCAGAGCAGGAGATCGGAGCTTTGCAGCACGGCCGTGAAACGGCTGCGATGCACCTGGATCCGGCGCTGTCCTCGCATCAGTCGGTTCTCCTGATCGCTGCCATCGCCTGGCTCCAGCCTCCAGTCCTCGGTCTGGGCCAGGGCGGCCAGGGCGGTGTCGTCCAGGCCATGCACCAGGGCGAGATCCACCGCCAGCTCGCTGCTGGCGAGCAAGGGTTCCGGCAGCTGCTCCACCACCCTCAGCAGCAGCCGCAGGTTCTGTTCCAGCTCCGGCCGTCGGCTGCCGGGGAGGAGTCCGATCCTTCGCCGGCTGGGGGGCAGGGGGGGCTGGGGCTGCAGCACCGGATCCATGAAGGGGTTGCCGAGAAAGCGCACCGGTCGCTGCAGTTGCTGGCTGAGGTCGTCGGCACTCAGCTGATCGCGGCTGAACACAGCACGGCATCGACGGCTTGATAGACACCGGCCGCAGGGCCAGGGCAGGCGCAGCCGGCCTTCGTAGTGGCTCGAATAGGCCACCAGGTAGGTGACCACAGGTCGACGACTGAGCCAGGCTGCCATCACCGGGATCACATCGCCGATCACCACCACCAGGTCGTAGCGATGGGCGACCCGCAACAGCTTCACCACGCCACCGAGCAGATGCAGCACCTGACCTTGCACCAGTTCGGTGAGGCGTCCGCGCAGGCTGGTGTACCCCAACCCCCCGGTGCTGAATTCACGGGTCTTCAGGATCAGAGGCAGTCCGGCGTCCCGGTAGGGGTGGCCTTTGCCCACCAGGGGCAAGGCCTCCACCTGATGCTGTCGGTCCCGCAGGGCCGCCCCCAGCAGGGCGCCGGAGAGATCTTCGCCATGTCCGTTGCTGAGCAGCAGCACACGGGCCACGTCAGAGCTCCAGCCAGTTCTTCACCTTGGTGAGCGCGGGCCAGCCGGGGCGACGCTGGAAACCATCGGCAATCGACTCCTGCAGCTCCTGGCCCACATCCGGTGCCATCGCCAGCACCTGTTGCACCAACTCGATCTGATCCCGCACCCCCTTGGACTTGGTTTCGAGCATGGCCAGGCTCAGGTTGATCCGGGCCTGTGGATCCTGGGGATTGAGCTTCACGGCGGTGCGGGCTGAGCGCAGGGCCGCCTCCGGCTGGTCACAGAGGAGCTGCAACCAGGCCAGGCAGGTCCAGCCTGCCGACTGACGGGGGGCCGCCTCGGTGATGGTGATGAAGTCATCCAGCAGGTCCGCCGCCGGGGCCCCGTCCTGATACCGGGTCATCGCCTGCTCAAACAGGCTCTCCTGAGTTGACTCCATCACCGATCGGAGGTGCGTGCATCCCTCAGATTCCCATGGGGACGATCAGACAGCGAAGGAGCTGCCGCAACCGCAGGTCTGGGTGGCGTTGGGATTGGTGAAATTGAAACCGCCGCCGATCAGAGCCGTGCTGAAGTCGAGCTGCATGCCATAGATGTAAAGCAGGCTCTTGGGGTCGCAGACCACGCGGAAATCGGCACCGTCAGGGGCGCGGTAGTCGTACACCTCATCCCCTTCGACGATGGCGTCGGCCGGCTCGAAGTCCATCGTGTAACTCATGCCGCTGCAGCCGCCGGAGCGCACGCCGACCCGCAGCACCTGATCCTCACCCTGCTCCCGGCACAGTTTCGCCAGCTGCTGCATGGCCGTAGCGGTGATCAGGATGCCCTTGCCGTCTTTGCCGGTGTGTGGGGCGGCGCTGCTGACGGAGGAATCCGTTGTGGGGGTGGTGCTGCTCACGTGGAAGGGGATCCGACCTCCTCTCACTGTATGGAGCCCCGCGGCGACCTGCCGATTCATAGAGTCGTGCCGTTGTTGGCAGGGGCTGCCCGTGCGGGTCGCGATCGTGGGCGCTGGATTGGCCGGGTTGGCCGCCGCAGTGGATCTTGTCGATGCTGGCCACGACGTTTCGCTCTATGAGGCCCGTCCCTTCATGGGCGGCAAGGTGGGCAGTTGGGTCGATGACGACGGCAATCACATTGAGATGGGATTGCATGTGTTTTTTTTCAATTACGCCAATCTGTTCGCCCTGATGCGCAAGGTGGGTGCGATTGAGAACCTGCTGCCGAAGGATCACACCCATCTCTTCGTGAATCGGGGTGGTGATCTGCGCGAGCTCGATTTCCGCTTCCCGGTCGGTGCTCCCTTCAATGGCCTGAAAGCGTTTTTCACCACACCCCAGTTGAGCTGGATCGACAAACTGCGCAACGCCCTGGCCCTTGGTACGAGTCCGATCGTGCGCGGCCTGGTGGATTACGAGGGGGCGATGCGGACGATCCGGGCCCTTGATGCGGTGAGTTTCCAGGCCTGGTTTCTCGGCCATGGCGGCAGCATGGAGAGTATCCGCAGGATGTGGAACCCGATCGCTTACGCCCTGGGGTTCATTGATTGCGAGGCGATCTCGGCCCGTTGCATGCTCACTATCTTCATGATGTTTGCTGCGAAGACGGAAGCCTCCAAGCTCAATCTGCTCAAGGGATCGCCCCATCGCTGGCTCACGGGTCCGATCCTGGAGTACATCCAGGCCCGTGGCGCCCAGCTGCATCTGCGCCACCGCGTCAAGGCTGTGCTGTGCAGCGCCGGCGAAACGCCCGAGATCACTGGCTTGCAGCTCGGCACGCCCGATGGCGAGATCACGGTGGAGGCGGATGCCTATCTCGCGGCCTGTGATGTTCCCGGCATTCAGCGCCTTCTTCCAGACGACTGGAAGCGCTTCCCCCAGTTTGCGGCGATTGGTCAGCTCGAGGCCGTGCCCGTGGCCACGGTGCAACTGCGCTACGACGGCTGGGTGACGGAGCTTGATGACAGTCGCCGCCGCCAGGATTGCTCCCAGCCCGCGGGGTTGAACAACCTTCTGTACACCGCCGATGCGGATTTCAGCTGTTTTGCCGACCTGGCCCTGGCCAGCCCCGAGGACTACCGCAAGGACGGTCAGGGGTCCCTGCTCCAGTGCGTGCTCACCCCCGGCGATCCCTGGATTCCGAAGTCGGTGGAGGAGATCGTGGCCCACACCGATCGCCAGGTGCGTGCCCTGTTCCCGTCGTCGCGCGACCTCACGCTCACCTGGAGCAACGTGGTGAAGCTGGCTCAGTCGCTGTATCGGGAAGCTCCGGGGATGGAGCCCTACCGGCCGGAGCAGCGCACGCCCGTGCCCAATTTCTTCCTCGCCGGCAGCTACACCCGTCAGGACTACATCGATTCGATGGAAGGCGCCACGATGAGCGGCCACCTGGCCGCCGCGGCCATCCTGGGGAAGGAGGCCATGCTGGCCACCAATCCCGCAGTCGCCTGAACCTCATGGGACGTTGGCTTGAACACACCGTGACCACTGAGGTGCATGCGCCTGTGGATCGCGTCTGGGCGGTGTGGAGTGATCTGGAGGCGATGCCGCGCTGGATGCGCTGGATCGAATCCGTGCACACCCTCGAAGACCCTGATCTGACGGACTGGACCCTGGCGGCGCAGGGGTTTCGCTTCCACTGGAAAGCGCGGATCACCTCGCGGGTCGAGGCCCAGCAGCTCCATTGGGAGTCTGTGGGGGGGCTGCCCACCAAAGGGGCGGTGCGTTTCTATCCGGAGGCACCGGAGCGCACGGCCGTGAAACTCTGCGTCACTTACGAATTGCCCGGTGTCTTGGCACCGTTGATGGAACCCAGCATCCTTGGGGGAATCGTGACGCGAGAACTTCAGGCCAATCTTGACCGTTTCCGTGATCTGGTGGAAAGCGATTACACCGTTTCGGCCTGAACGGTGCCTGCTGCTGCTCGCCGGGTGTCTGGTGTCGTGCAGCAGCGGCCCCGCAACGACGACTGTTGACAGCACCACCAAGCCGCCGCCCCAGCGAGCCGCCGCCCAGGAACCTAAGGACGGTGCCCGTCGGCTCCCTGCTCCGGCGGTCGGGTCCGGGCTGATTTCCCTCCCCACACCATCCCAGGTGGAGGGGGCGGTGCCTCGGGGGCGTCAGGATCCGTTCGCAGCGCTGCCGCGTCCGCCGCGGCCGTCCAAGCCCGCCGCGACGCCATCTGCCGTGGTTCAGGCTGGGTCGGGATCGACAGGAGCGGAACCCGGGGCTGCAGCGCCCAGTCTGAGCTTGCGCGGTGTGCTGGCGGTGGGCGGGCAGCTTCAGGCCCTGGTGAGCACAGCGACCGGTTCCGGTGCGGTCTGCATTGGCAGTCGCGGCCGCTGCCTGGAGGAGACGGAACCGCTCCTGCCCGCAGGCTGGACCGTGCAGGCCATTGACCTGCGCCGCGGCTGTCTCACTTACTCGGTGGGCGGTCAGGCTCAGCCGCCCGTCTGCATGACCTGAACGCAGCACTGCACCAACCCATCCATGTCGTGGGGATCGGCCTCCCCATCGACCCGGCCCAGCAGCTCCAGGCAGCGTTGACTGGTCTGGGGGCCGATCGAGATCAGGCGCACGCCCTCCAGCCGCTGCCGCCACTGTGCGCCGAAACTCTGCTCCAGCAGGGCCGCGGTGTGGATCACGGTTTTGCCGCTGCTGAAGCTGATCGCCTCAACGCGCCCCTCGCGCAGGGCTTGCTCCGTGTCGGCAGGAATGCTCTCAGGGCAACGCGATTCGTAGGCAGCTACCTCCACCACGCGGGCTCCCGCTTCAGCGAAGGCCTCCGCCAGCACGGTGCGGCCGCCGCTCTGCACCCTGGGTAGCAACAGGCGCAGGCCCCAGCCCGACACGGGGAAGTGATCGATCAGGCTGTCGGCCACAAAGGTGGGTGGCACGAAATCCGCCGGTGCACCCAGCTGATCGAGGCTGGCAGCGGTCTTGCGACCGACCGCGGCGATTTTCAAGCTGGAGGGCCTTTGCCGCAGGCTGCGGCCCAGTCGTTGCAGGCGTGCTTCCACCGCTTGCACGCCATTGGCGCTCGACACCACCAGCCAGTGGAACTGATCCAGTTCCGCAAGGGCGTCATCGAGGGGCCCCCATTCATCCGGAGGACCGATCACCAGCGCCGGCAGATCGAGCACCTGGGCCCCCAGGGCTTCCAGTTGTTGCCGCACCGCGCCTTGCTGCTCCTGCGCCCTGGTCACCACCACGGTGGTGCCGATCAGCGGCGGCTGCCCGGCGGCGCTCATGCGCGCACCTCGTCGAGTTTCACCATGCCCTCCACCTGGTGACGCAGCGCCTGGGCCTCCTCAGGCCGACCCTGTTGGTGCAGTAGCGCGATCGCCTCGCGGAAACCGCTGCGAGCAGCGTCGATATCGCCGCCCAGCAATCGGGCGACGGCCAGGTTCTGATGCGTTTCGGCGTGCTCCGGGTTCAAGTGCAGGGCGCGTTCGTAGGCCTGCAGCGCTGCAGCGATGTCGCCGCGGCGCCGTTGCATCAGGCCCAGGTTGTACCAGCCCAGGGCCACTTCCGGAGCGCGTTGGGTGGCGGTGAGCGTGAGCTGGATCGCTTCGTCCAGCCGCTCCTGTTGCATCAGCAGGGCGGCCAGATTGAGGCGCGCCCCCAGGCTGAGGCGGCTGTCGAGGGGGAGGTCGAGGGCCTGGCGGTAGGCGTCGATGGCGGCCGCCGGATCGCTGGCACTCAGGGCGATCGCCAGGTGGAGCAGCAGCTCATACCGCTCGCTCACGCTGTTGGCGTCAGGGGTGTTGGCGTCCGGATCAGCCTCGAGCGAAGCCAGGCCCTGGCGCAGCAGGCTGAGGCCCCGCTCCTGATGGCCTTCGGCGATCTCCAGAGCTCCCAGCTTGGCGCAGGCATAGGGATCGCCCGGTTGCTGCTCCAGCCATTGCTCCATCGCCTGACGCAGCCGGCTGGCCTTGTCGCTGCCCTGAAGCAGCTCCGGCCGGTAGCCGTCGTGGATCAGGGCCGGCTCGCTGCAGTCGACGATGCGCCACTGGGGTTCGTCCTGGAGCAGCGCCTGCACGCTGTCGTCAATCATCGCGTGGTAGGGCCGGCTCCAGCGAATCCGGGGATGGCGTCGGAACAGGCGACTGACCCGGGAATAGGGAGCCATGGCCGCGCCACGCTCGTAGCGCAGCAGGTTGATCACCAGCACATCCGGCTGGGCCATCAGGGCGCGCAGGGGGGCGATGGCCTCCGGCCTGAGTTGTTCATCGGCATCGAGCACCAGCACCCAGTCGCCGCTCACATGGCTGAGCGCTGCGTTCCGGGCCGGAGCGAAGTCTCCCGGCCAGGTGATGTGTTCCACCCGGGCGCCGGCCGCTTCGGCCACGGCGATGGTGTCGTCAAGCGAGCCGGTGTCCACCACCACCATCTCGTCGGCCAGGCCGCGGACCGAGCGAAGGCATGCCTCCAACCGCTGCGCCTCGTTGCGCACGATCATCGAGAGACTGAGCATCGGATCGGGCCGGATCTGCTGGGAGGTTACGGCCGTCGATCGCTCAGTCGGTGAAGCCTTCGTCGCGATCGGTACCCGTCCGATCTGGCGACAGCAGCCGTTCCAGGGCCAGGGCCTGGGCGTCGTCCATCTGCCCCGGGCTGTAGAAGGCGGGGGTCGCTGGGTCGAGCTGGCCGCTGAGCCTCTCCCAGGTGTAGGGACAGCCATACACCACCAGTCCGGCCAGGCGTCCCAGGCGTTGCAGCTGCTGCAGCGCGGCGCCCCAGGGTTCGCTCCGATCACGCTCGCCGCGGAATGGGTTTCCCCTCAGAAACAGCTGCACCAGCACCGGCCCCTCGCCCAGCCGTTCCAGGGCCAGGGGGGCGTCGTTGGCTTGGTCGGGCCGCCAGGGGGATAGTCCCAGGGGGTGGCAGAGCAGGCTGTGGAAGCCTGCCTGCTCCGGCAGGGTCAGGGCTGGAGCGTTGGCGCGAAGCACGGTGGAGGGCAGCACCCCATCGACTCGGATCAGGTTGACCCCCCCCGCGCCTGGAGCCGCCAAGGGCTGGGCTGCTGTTGGGCTGCGTTGCTCCAGGCTCAGCGCCACCAGCGTGGTCGCCAGCTCCCGTTCTTCGGCCAGCTCCAGGTCGATCAGGTCATCGGGATCCTCGGCGTCGTCAGCGGCGAAGGTCTCGATGCGGGCGAGGGCCTGCCGCCTCCGATCCAGCGCCTGATCCAGTCGCGACCATGGCAAGGTTCCATCGCGCAGGCCGGCGGCAATGGCGGCAATGGCGGCATCGACATCGTTGGGCATCAGGATCAGATCCGCGCCTGCTGCGAAGGCGAGGCGGGCCGCTTCGCCGGCCCCCCAGCGTTGGCTGATCGCGTCCATCACCAGCGCATCGGTCACCACCAGGCCCTTGAACTTGAGCTCGTCTCGCAACAAGCTGGTGAGCGTGGCGCTGGAGAGCGTGGCCGGCCGTTCCGCGTCCAGCGCGGGGATCTGGAGATGGGCGGTCATGACGCTGTCGACCCCTGCGGCAATCAAGCTGCGAAATGGGGCCAGTTCCACCGCATCCAGTCGCGCCCGGTTGTGAGGCAGCAGCGGCAGCTGCAGATGGGAGTCGACGGCGGTGTCGCCATGACCTGGAAAATGCTTGGCGCAGCTCAGCACGCCCGTGCTCTGGAGCCCGCGCTGAAAGGCGCAGGTGAGAGCGATCACCGTGGCGGGTGTGTCTCCCCAGGCCCGCACATTGATCACTGGATTGGCGGGATTGTTGTTCACATCCGCCACGGGCCCCAGCACCCAGTTCAGGCCACAGCGCCGAGCTTGCCGTCCCGTGCAGCGTCCATAGCGTTCCGCCAGCGCCACGGCCCGGGCCGGATCGCGCTGATGCAGGCGGGCGAGCGCCATGGGTGGCACCAGCCAGGTCGCCCCTTCAAACCGTTGGCCGACACCTTCTTCCACATCGGCGCACAGCAGCAGGGGTTGATCGGCCCAGCGCTGCAGGGTGCGGCAGCGCTGGTGCAGTTCGGTGGCAGTCCCCCCCAGGAGAATCACGCCGCCAACCCCGTCGGCGAGCAGCCGGCGCAACGTCTGATTCGGCAGCTCCCAGCGGGGGTAACGGCGTTGCCGGTCGCTGGCATGGCCGCTCGCCCGTACCACGATCAGGCTGGCGATACGCCGGCGCAGCTCCGCGTCGTTGAGGGGCTCGCTCACAACTGTTCGCCAGACTCCTGCACGCTGGGCTCTGGCTGATCAGACTGCGGCTGCTCGTCCCGTTCCTGGCGTTCCTCCTCCAGGCGGTTGAGCAGGTGGAGCACCGAGGTGCCCTTTTCGATGCCGCGATCCAATTGGAACACCACCTCGGGGGCTCGGCGCATCTGCAGCCGGCGGCCCAGCTCACCGCGCAGGTAGCCGCTGGCGGCTTTCAGGCCCTCCAGAACGTTTCGCTTGTCGGCGTCTTCGCCGTAGATGCTCACGAAGATCTTGCAATGCTGCAGATCGCCGCTCACCTCTACGTCGGTGATGCTCACCATCCCTTGGTGCACCCGTTCGTCGCGGATGCCATGGATCAGCAGTTCGCTGGTTTCGCGGCGAATCAGTGCCGCCACCCGTTCCACGCGCCGTCCCGGTGCCATCGTGCGTCAGGTCAGGGGTGATGGAGTCACCATGGCACGGAGCACCAGCCCCACGCTGATCAGGCCGCTCACAAGAGCACCCATCAGGGCAACGGCGGTCACGGGGTTGCTGCGCCGCCTGGCCAGGGGCTCGGCAACGGAATTGATCACCCCCAGGCTGAAGGCGATCAGGTAGCGGGGATACCGCGTCACATTGACGAAAAACTCGCGCATGGCCTCGGCGAGGGTTGGAGAATCACCGCTACTCTGCCGTTCCCTCGGCTGTCCGGTGATGCTGGAGCTCCATCAGTTCCGCCATTCCGCCTTCTGCCTGAAGGTGCGCATGGTGCTGCAGGCCAAGGCTCTGAGCTATCGCGTTGTGGAGGTCACCCCGGGCGTGGGTCAGCTGGCTGTCTTTCGCCTCTCGGGCCAGCGTCAGCTGCCCATTCTCGTGGATGGCGACACCGTGATCGCTGATTCCTCTGCGATCGCCCGTCACCTCGAGTCGGTCGAGCCCGAACCCTCTCTGATTCCTCAGGAGGCGCGTGATGCGGCTCAGGTGCATCTGATCGAAGACTGGGCCGACACCACCCTGGCCCATGCCGCCCGCCTTGCCCTTGTTCAGGCGGCGGCGAGTGATCCGGAGCTGCGGGTGGCCCTGCTGCCTGATGATCTGCCGGAACCGCTGCGGCGCACGCTGGCCGGTTTGCCCGGTGGTTGGCTGCAGGGTCTTGGCGAGGTGCTCGATCAGGGGGAGCGTGCCGCCATGTTCACCAGCCTGCAGCGCCTGGCTGCTGCTGTGGAGGCCACGCCCTGGTTGGTCGGAGATCAGCTCTCCATGGCCGATCTGGCGGTGGCTGCCCAGCTCTCGCTGCTGCGCTTTCCCGCGTCCGCAGGCGATGGCCTGGCGGGTCGGGGCGTGCCTGGACTCAGTGATCACCCCCAGTTGCAGCCCCTGTTCGCCTGGCGGGATCGTTTGGAGACCCGACTGTTTCAGGTTGATCCGGCAGCCGTGTGAGCGCGAGCCGGTAGTGCGCGTGTGCCAGGGGAGCAGCGTCCAAGCCCTGCTCCGGGCCGCTGAAGCGCGCCTGCCATTGGTCTGCACAGATGCGCTCCACCGTCGATGGCTGGGCGGCGCCACCCTCTGCGGAATCCTGGCGCGTGGATGGGCAGGGGTGGTAGCGGCTGAGGGTTTCCACCCGGCTGATCCGGGGAGCTCCCGGGCCATGGACGATCTGAAGCACCAGTTCGTCGGTTGTGAACGGCTCCTGCTGCGGATCGCTCTGCCTCCTGCCGATCACAGTGGTTTCCAACAGCTGGTCGTTCTGCAGCCGGGCCAGTTGTCGATTGCGATCGTCGGCTGGCTGCTCCACCGTCAACAAGGCCGAGCCCAGCACCGCTCTGCCGATCGCGAGGGCATTGAAGGCGCGATCGGCCACGACCCGCTGCTTCGCATCAATGAGAAAACGGGCCGGATGTCGGAGCGGTTCGCCGGTCTCCCCTTCCGCCGTCAGATCCAGGCTTGTGACCTGCCACTCGCCGGCAAACCAGGCCGGATACAACAGATCCCCATGGCGATCGGGGCGCGGCAACGGCGCCGGCAGCTGCCAGTCGGGCCAGGCCTGCAGGCGTTGCTCCAGCAGCGTCGCGCTGCCATCGGCCCGCACCGGGATGGCGAGGCACAGCAGCAGCAGAGCCACGATGATCGGACGTAGCAGTCGTCGCACCATGTCTGATCCCCTGATTCGTGCTTGCGATCACTATGTGGTTCTGGAGCCGGGCCAGTCGGAGCGGTTTCTCTCCGCTGCCGACACCGTGACATGGCTGGAAGGCCAGCTGGCCGCCCTGGAGACCCTGCCCGACGACCTCGTGGCCTGCGGTTCCCTCACGGCTGCAGCCCGGAGACTGCTCGATACCGCTTGTGATCTGGAGATCTCCCCAGGGCTCACTCTGCAGTGGTTTGCGGTGCGCCTGGAGCTCCCTGAACGGGATTGAACACGGCGGGAATGGCGTCGAGGACGCGCTGGGCCACCTCATCCGGTGTGTCATCGCCGATGGTCAGCTGCACATCCGCTTCGGCGTAGAGCGGCCGCCTTGCGTTCAACAGGGTGTCCAGCGTTGCTGCCGGGTCAGCGCTGCGCAGCAGGGGGCGTTCGCCCGGATCCCGCCGCAGCCGTTGCAACAGCTGATCACGGTCGGGATCAAGCCAGACCACCAGCCCCTGATGCAGCACGCCCCAGTTTTCGGGTCGCGTCACGATGCCGCCGCCGGTGGCCACCACCAGTGAGTGGCGCTGGCCGATCGCCTGCAGCACCTGGGATTCCAGTCCGCGGAACCCCTCCTCCCCCTCCTCCTCAAACAGCTGGGGAATCGAGCGACCTGCCACCTGCTCGATGACCGCGTCGGCATCCACGAAGCCATAGCCCAGGCTCGCGGCCAGGGGGCGACCACTGCTGCTTTTGCCGCTGCCCATCATTCCCACCAGGTAGAGATTGCGCCCCCCGAGGCGCGCTTTGAGGGGATGGGGCAGGGGCTGGGAAGGGTCAGTCATGGCGAGGGGCGGCGGCCGTCCGGACGGCGCAAGCTGCGAACTCCCTAGGATGACGTTCGGTCGAGGGATGCCATGGCTGACAGTTCTGCGATGGCTTCCGCTCCCCATGGCCAGGGGCGTGGTTGTGTGATCACCCGTCGCGCCTGCTTCAGCGCCAGCCATCGGTACTGGTTGCCGGAGCTGGATGCGGATGACAATGCCGCCCGCTTCGGGCCCTGCACCCTCGCGCCCGGACACGGCCACAACTACGAGTTGATCGTATCCATGGCCGGACCTCTCGACGCCGATGGCATGGTGCTCAACCTCTCTGAGGTGAAGCATGCGATCCGTTCGGAGGTCACCGAAGCGCTCGACTTCCGCTTCCTCAATGAAGCTTGGCCGGAGTTTGATGTCACCAGACCGGAGGGGTGTCTGCCCACCACCGAAGCCCTGGTGCGCATGATCTGGCATCGGCTCTCCGCCCACCTCCCCCTGGTCGCCCTGCGGCTTCACGAATCACCAGGCCTCTGGGCCGATTACCTCGGACATGGCATGGACGCTTACCTCACCCTTCGCACCCACTTCGCTGCCGCTCACCGGCTGGCGCGACCCGAGCTCAGCCAGGAGGAGAACGAGCGGATCTACGGCAAATGCGCTCGCCCCCATGGGCATGGTCACAACTATCTGGTGGAGGTGACCGTGCGGGGCAGCATCGATCCCCGCACGGGCATGGTCTGCGATCTGGCAGCGCTTCAGAGCCTGCTCGACGACCTGGTGGTCGAGCCTTTCGACCATACCTTTCTCAACAAGGATGTGCCCCATTTCTCCACCTGTGTTCCCACAGCGGAGAACATCGCCCTGCACATCGCCGACCGGCTCGCGTCGCCGGTTCAGGCGATCGGCGCCCATCTGCACAAGGTGCGGTTGCAGGAAAGCCCGAACAATGCGGCGGAAGTGTTTGCTGAGGCGCCGCAGCTCAACATGGCACCCGTTGGCCTTGAGGCGGCCATTGCCTCCTGAACGCCTCGTCCTTGGCTGGACTCTCTTCTGGTCCCTTGCCCCAGGTGCGCCTGGTGCTGGCCATCAGTCTGGATGGACGACTCGCACCGCCGGTGGGCGGTGCCGCCCAACTGGGTGGAGCCGGTGATCGCCGGGTTCTCGAAGAGGCCCTGGCCTGGGCGGATGGGGCCCTGATCGGCGGCGGAACCCTCCGAGCGCATCACTCCACCTGCCTGATCCGCAATCCGCAGCTGCGCGAGCAGCGGTTGCAGCAGGGCCGGCCCGCCCAGCCTGCCGCCCTGGTGGTGTCGCGAGCCGATGCCTTTCCCCAACACTGGCCTTTTTTTGGCCAGCCGATCCGGCGCTGGTTGCTGTCGCCCGCCAAGGACGGGGCGATCCCCAGCGGTTTCGATGGGCGGTTGCCGTTGGCTGAATGCTGGCCTGGCACGCTGCAGACCCTGGCTCAGCGGGGCTTGTCCCGTCTGCTGTTGCTGGGCGGGGCGCGGCTCTGTGCCGGATTGCTGCAGGACGATGCGGTGGATGGGCTGCAGTTGACCCTCACCCCTCGGCTGCTGGGGGGACAGCACTGTTGGCTGCCGGCGGACACCCTTGGGCTGCCGGCCGACTTCGGCTCATGCGCGGCCTGGGGGTTGGAGGCGGTCGAGCGTCTGGAGGGCGATGAGCTGATGCTGCGTTATCGACGCCAGCGTTCCACCAGGGTCTGAAGCGGCAGCTCCTGCAGGCTTGATTCCGACAACCCCAGCATCGAGGCGATGCAGCGTTTGATCACCACTTCCGCATCGTCGCCCACTCTCCCGGCCACCAGTTCACTGATCACGCCCAGCTCCCGTCCCGTGCGGCTGGTTTCCCGAATCAAGCAGGCACTCACCGGTCGGGCCAGCGAACGGCAGGGCTGCTCCACCAATCGGTTCAGCTCCGGTTCCAGACTCTCCCCCGCCTGTTGGCTCACCAGTTTCCGGCATTCCTCGGCCAGGCGTGATTCGATCCGCGGTCGCATCATCTGCAGGATCGGTGCGAGCAGCCCTGCCCTGGCCGGAGCCAAGGCGAGCTGAGCGCCAGCCAGGCTCAAGCCGGTCGCCAGGATCCAGCGCCAGGGGGAGGATCGAGCGTGAGGTGGATGG